>ERZ1026874.132-NODE-132-length-51015-cov-43.181064_pt1 | contig 51015 bp, 59 predicted proteins | sample MGYA00380167_ERZ1026874 | MGnify/ENA primary metagenome ERZ1026874 (study PRJEB33269, sample SAMEA4719803) | human gut metagenome | biome: human-associated habitat; feature: organic feature; material: feces | place: Cameroon | collected 2013-10 ...
TCGGAAAGTAAGTTTCGATTTTAACAAATCAAGTCAAGTATAAAACGGGTGTAACTATTGAGAAACAAGGCTTTATAAATCAGCGTTTTGCGGTTTATGAAAAAAGTTTTGATTTTTCGCAATAATTACACCCGTTTTGTCGTTATTTTGTTGTTCCTTTGTTGCTCTCAATCTCAGAGCAACAAAAGCAACAACAGAGAGCAACAAAAATCAAAATGACAGCGATATGGAAAAATCAAAAGAACCAATCAGGCTCAGACAAAGAAAAACGCCCAACGGCTTGATGTCGCTTTACCTTGACATCTATCTGAACGGCAAAAGAACTTATGAGTATCTGCGCCTCTATCTCATTCCTGAGAAGACCCGTGAAGACAAGAAGAAGAACAAAGAGACTTTGCAGCTCGCAGAGGCTATCAGGGCGAAACGTGTTGTCGAACTCAGAAACGGGGAGTTCGGTTTCAAGAGTGACTACGCCGAGGACACGCTGTTCTTTGAGTATTATGAAAAGTTATGTGAGAAGCGTTTTCTCGCCCCTGACAACAAATCGAATTGGGGCAACTGGCGTTCCTGTCTGAAACACCTTGAAAAATATGAGCCGAACCGAAAAATCACGTTTGCTGAAATAACGACAGAATGGGTTCAGGGCTTCAAGGACTATTTGGAGAAAGAGGCGTGTGCGTGGGGAAATGACTACCGAGACCGAATCAAAGACCACAAACTTTCAAGAAACTCAAAACTGAGTTATTTCAACAAACTGCGGGCTTGCCTTAATCAGGCTTTCGAGGACAGAATTATTCAGCACAACCCAATGCGGGGCGTTGAGAACTTCAAGGCGGAGGAAGGCACGCGCATGTACCTTACTATAGATGAAGTCAGGCTGCTTGCCGAGACAGAGTGTGAATACCCGAAAATCAAAAGGGCTTTTCTCTTCTCCTGTCTCACGGGGCTGCGCCGCTCTGACATTCTGAAAATGACGTGGGGCGAGGTTCAAGAACAGTCAGGCTTTACCCGCATCATATTCAGACAGAAGAAAACGGGCGGTCAGGAATACCTCGACATCACGCCTCAGGCGGCGGAACTCATGGGCGAGCGTGGCAAGCCGAACGAACCTGTCTTCACTGACATTCACAGCCCGTCTTGCACGAACGAGGCAATCAAGCGGTGGGTGCTCAGGGCGGGCATAAAGAAAGAGATAACTTTTCATTGCGCCCGTCACACGTTTGCGGTCATGATGCTTGACCTCGGCACAGATATATACACGGTCTCAAAATTGTTGGGACATCGGGAGCTGAACACAACTCAGATTTACGCCAAGGTTCTTGACAAGAACAAACAGGCGGCTGTTTCAAACATACCGAGCATATTGCCCCATGAAAAGAAAGAGGGCGATGAATGACAGAGAGCGGCGCACGGGCTTATTTCTTCCCGTTTGCGCCGCTTTTGTCTTTCTTATATAAAAGTATATCTCCCCGCCCCGTCAAGAGCCATGTAGCGGAAACGCCGTAGTCATTGACAAGATATGTGAGCCACGCCGCCTGAAAGATGTCCCGTGAGGGGTCTTTCTCCAACGTGTTCATGTTCCAACGGTTTATTTCGTGCGCTCTTGTGAATGTCTGTTTGCCTCTGATAATCTTTTCTTCTTTGAGGAAGCGCAGAGCCTCAAAGAAACGGTTTATTACCTTTTGGCTGTCTTCTGTCTGCATTGTTCTTCTGATTTTAAGTTAGCGGCTCTGAACCTCTCATTTATTTCTTTCTCCCGTTCTGTCAGGCGTTCTTGCCAACGGCTCTCAGCGTCAGGCGTGAACACGGGCTTTCTCCCCTCTTTCACGGCGTTCTCAAACTCTCTGACCTCTTCCCCTGACATATAAGGTATATATTTGTCAAGGTCTAACAGAGCCTGAATGTGGTTCATCGTCTCACGTTGAAGAGAGAACAGCTTGCCGATTTCAAGCATCTCTCCCGTGCCGAAGAGAAACCAACGGGCGTTTATCTCAGGGAGCTTTTCAAGAACGGTCAGAATGGGCTGCACCCCGAAGTTCTCCCCTCTCAACATCTTTGACAAGTATTGGGGCGACCACCCCATAAGCTCGGCAAACGGGATTTTCTTCCCGCCTGTCTTATATCTGATTATTTCCTCTAATCTCTCGTTCATCATTTTTCTTTGACCTCTCTTTAATATTTCGGTAACTTATATTCAACCCCGCCGAAGCTGATTACACGGCAGCGGCAGAGGCGGCATTGTCTTCCTGACGGGCAACCGCTTTTTTATTGACTGCTATCTGTTCTCTCAAAAGGTTCATCAATTCATCCACTTGCTTGTCTTTTGAAGCGAGGCTCGCCGCCTGTTGTTGAAGAACAGCCCACACGTCCTTTGGTATCGTCACGCTGTTTTCACTGTTCAGGTTATTTTCAGGCTCACGTTTGAACATATCCCCCTCGCCCGTCATAATCCAAACTTCGTTTATATTTTCATCAAGACGGCAGAGTTTCTTCGCGAACTTGTCAGAAAGAGGCACACGCCCGTTGACAATCTGAGAGAATGAGGACTTTGTATAACCCATTATCTCAGAGAGTTCTCGGTCGTTCTCCGCTACGCCTTTGTAAAGCAGCCAATTTATAGCTTTTCTTATTCTCTGTATCTCTGTCATATTACTTAATTAAAGTTAAAAATCGCAATTTTCTTTCGAAAAATTCTTCTAAAAGCGAAACTTAGTTTATATTTGCACACAGTTACGGTTAAATAACCGCACAAAGATACGAAATAAGAATTAAAATCGGAAATAAACTGATAAGTAAAATCGAAATTTTAACAAGAATTTATGCAAGAAATGATTTTCAAAACAGATTGCCAAAAGGAGCGTGAAGCACGTGACAAGGCGATTTACGATGACTACAACAGCCTGATGGCGGTCAAGGGTCAGAGTAAAATGATGGTCATTCAGCACCTCATGGGCAAGTACAACGTTCACAGCATGGGGACGATTTACGTTATCCTGAAACGTGTTGAAGAGAACCTGAAAACAGCGGAAGAGGAGGTGTAAGTATGGCAAGCAAGGAAGCAAACAAGTTGAAGTATCAGTACAACAAAAAGTACGTGGAGGCTTATTGGGAACGCCGTGCGCAGCGTGAGAACGGTCAGGCAGAGACCGTGAAGCGACATGAGAAGTCTGTGACGCTCTCAACAAACGACAAGGACTTTTTCCCTGAACTCGCACAAATGGACGTTGAGACCTCTGTCAAGCGTGAGGGGCGTTCAGACGCAAAGTACATCAAGGCTCTTGAAGACGCTAACAGAATGTACAGGAGTGAGAACAAACGCCTGATTAGGCTTCTGACAAAGTATCAGGAGGTAATCAAGCTCGGTTTAACAGCATTAAAGCAAAAAGAAGATGAAGAAATCTAAGGTTTTCAAATGGGCGTTGCTTATCGCCCTCGCCTCATGGTTCAGTTTCTCTTTCATCGTCCTCATCGGCGAGGAAGACCCGAAGAACCCTCTGACCCTCGTTCAGTTCTTCTTTCTGAAAATGGGGGCTTTGGCAAGCACCGTTGTCACGGGGTTCTGTTTCTCAAAGTTGCACGAAAAGGGGTTGTTGCCTGACCTCTCAAAACTGATTGAGGAGGAATAGCGTATGTGTGAGATTTGTCACGGACACCCAGGCTGCCCCGTCTGCTCGCCTGAGCCTCGCATGATTGAATGCGCCGCCTGTCAGGGTCAGGGCTATGTATGGCACCGATATGACCTTGAAGAGAACAGAGAAACAGAAGTGACGGAAGAAGAGTTCAACGCTCTGCCCACTGAGGACGAAGCCATTGAAAAGGGCGAACGCTTTTGTCAAGGCGAAAAAGAGACGTGTTCCGTGTGTGACGGGACGGGCGAGGTTGAAGACGAAGAACTTTATGAACCCGAATGGGACGATTGACTTATGGCTGCAACACTTGAAGAACTGAGCCTGAAACTTGACCGCATCGGCGAGTTGGCTCTGATTAACGCAAAGACGGTTCTTGACCTGAACGAAGCCTCGCTTTTCACGGGGTTCAGCACGGCACACCTCTATCGCCTGACATCAGGGCGACAGATACCGCACTTCAAGAAGAACCGCAAACTTTATTTCAAGAAGTCTGACCTCGAAGCGTGGATGTGCGACAACAGGGTTCAGACAGAGAAAGAAATCAACAGCAAGGCAACGACATACGTTGTCACGCACAAGAGATAAAACAAAGTTATTAACCGCCCTCACGGGCTCAAAATCATTCAGCAATGAATAATGAAATCATCGAAGTAAAACAGGCTGATATGCTTCAAGCAATCAACCGTGCGGACATTGATTCGCAAATTGCCACGGCTCACGCTTATCCCCGTGACATCAACAAGGTTTTGAACACCATTGAGACGCTCGCAACAATGGACCAAGAGACCGCCGAGGATTGTTTCTACGTTCTCAGAAGAAAAGGCAGAGACGGCTCGGACACGGTCATTGAGGGTCTTTCAGTGAGAATGGCGGAGATTATCGCCAACGCATGGGGACACCTCAGAATTGCGACCCACATCATCGGCAATGATGGGCGCACTATCACGGCTCAGGCTGTTTGTCACGACCTCGAAACCAACGTAGCGGTCTGCAAGGAAGTGAAGCGTTCTATCCTGACAAAGAACGGCAACACATTCAGTCAGGACATGCAAGTTGTGACGGGCAACGCTGCCGCCGCCATCGCCTACCGTAACGCCGTCTTGACCGTTATCCCCAAGGCTTTCACAAAGCGTGTCATTAACAACGTGAAACAGGTTGCGCTCGGTCAGTCAATAGACCTTGAAACAAGCCGTCAGAACGTCATTCAGTATTTCGCCAAGTTGGGCGTTAAGGAAGAGCAGCTTTTCTTCTATCTCGGCATCAAGGGCGTTCAAGAGATAGACAAACAGAAAATCTTTGAACTGAGAGCGACAGCCAACGCAATCAAGGAGGGAACAACAACCGTTCAGGAAAGTTTCATCAAGCCCGCCATTGAAGCCAAGAAACAGGCAGAGGCGGTCAAAAAGACAACCAACGCACAGGACAGAGCCGCTGCCGCTATCGCTCAGGCTACGGGCGCAGAGAAAGCCCCTGAGGGTGTTGACCCTGAGACGGGCGAGATAAAAGAGACAGCCGCCGACAACTCAAAGAAGACATCAAAGACAACAACCAAAAAATAACAGCATTTATGGAAATCAAGATTGAAAACGCAAAGGCTGCGTTCAATACAGCCGATGAGAGCGTGAAAAAGGTTCTTCTCGCTCTCTTACCCGAACTGAAAGAGACAGAGGCACAGACAGCCGCAAAACGCCCGATTACAGAGCGTGTGAAGACCTTTGAGGACGCTTGCCGTGAAATCGGCGTTGACCCTGACACGGTTCAGGCTCAATGGGAGGAGGCAGGTCTAACCATGCCTGACGAGGTGGCTTATCAGAAGCTGCGCATCATCGCCGCCGCCCTGAATGAGGGTTGGCAACCTGAGTTCACAGAGGACGAATGGCGTTGGTATCCATGGTTCTGCTTATGGACAGAAGAAGAACTGTCAGAGAAAGACGATGAATGGAAAGCCGACCACGCCCTTATCTCAACAGAAGATTATTCAGGCGACTATGCGGGCTTCGCCTGTTCGTCCTCGAATTCCGCCCCCTCGATTGCGTCTGCGAGCGTCGGTTCTCGCCTTTGCTTTAAGAGCGAAGCTCTCGCCACGTATTGCGGCAAACAATTCATCAGCCTTTGGGCTGACTTTAACATGATTAAAAAATAACAAGTTAAACCCTCAAAATAACAGCAAAATGAAAGATATTGAGAAAATTATCGCTGACCTCCAAGCATGGGTCGAAGAAGACAAAGAGAACAGAGCAATCGCACTTGTTGCGGTTCAGAAGACAGGAGAAACAGAAGAAAAGTATTCTACCGACCAAGACACCCTCACAAAGGGCTGCGGTGGCTATCTCGTTGACGCTTTTCAGAATGTTATGAGCGACAAAGACCCTGAGAACGTCTTGCGTAAGGTCTTGAAACGGGCTATACACCGTGAAGCCATGACGGGTCTCATAAAGATTGCCTCCCGTATGCTCAACAACAGCGACAAGAAGTCTGAGAACAGTTCAGAAGAGGGAAAGGAGGCTGACCATGAGTAATCAGGTTATCAGACCGAAAGACCGCACAGAGTGGTTGAAATATCGCGAGAGCGGTATCGGTTCATCAGAGGTTGCAACAATCGTAGGGCTGAACCCATGGGAAACGCCTTATCAGTTATGGAGACGCAAGAAAGGTCTTGACCCCGCAAAACAAGAGAACTTCGCAATGAAAGCGGGTCATTATCTTGAAGACGCAGTTGCTCAGTTCTTCAAAGATGAAACGGGCTGCGAGATAATCAAGCGTTCTGCCATTGATTGGATGATAATCAACACAGAGAAGCCGTATATGCGTGTCAGCCCTGACCGCACGTATTGGCTCAACGGTCTCCCCCACAACGCTCATAACAAGGGTATCTTGGAGTGTAAGACAACACAAATGAGCATTGACCCCGAAGACCTCCCAAAGCACTGGTTCTGTCAGGTTCAGTATCAGCTCGGAGTTGCGGAGCTTCAAGAGGCTTCACTTGCATGGCTTTGTTCAGGGCGTGAGTTCGGCTACAAGAACCTGACCTTTGTTCCTGACTTCTTCAAATGGCTCTGTGAAGAGGTTGACCGCTTTTGGATTGACTACATTCAGGGGGACAAAGAACCTGACCCGCAGAACGCCAAGGACATTCTCTTGAAGTTCAACAAGCACACGGGCGGCAAGGTCATTGAGACAACTGACGAGATTTTTCAGGCTTATTCAGACCTGAAAGACGTGAAGCAGCAGCTCGCAGAACTCTCTGACCGAAAGACCGAGCTTGAAGAGAAGATAAAGCTCGGCTTCGGAGACGCAGAAGCCCTGAGCTACGGCGGCGATACAATCGCGACATGGAAAAGCCCCAAGCCCTCAGAGAAGTTTGACGACAAGGCTTTCAAGGCTGACCACCCCGACCTTTTCAAAGAGTATGCTAAGACGGTTCAGGGCGCAAGGCGTTTTCTCTTGAAGTGATTACAATGTAATCGTATAACCGAAACAGACAGATGAACAGAAAGAACAAATAACATATAAAACTCCGCTCATGGGTGAGAGCAGCCGAAAGGTCTCTCAACGCAAGCTGTTATGCGTGGTTAGCCCTGTCAGCGGGGTTTTCTCAGATAGACAAAGAAGCAAAATGATACAGTTACGTTCAAATCAGGTTGAACCGATAGAAAAGGCAATCAGTTTCTTTCAAGAGAAGAAGCCGAAGCCCTCTTTGATTGTTCTCCCGACAGCATGGGGAAAATCAATTCTGACAGCCTTTGTCGCGAAGAACACGAACGATAAAATGATTGTTCTTCAACCCTCAAAAGAGTTGTTGGAACAGAATTATTTGAAGTATGTGAACCTCTGTGACGGGTTCGCAAATGCGGGTATATACAGTGCAAGTTTCGGGAGCAAGGAAATCGCTCAGATAACCTACGCCACGATAGGCTCAATCAAGACGCTCGGGGCAAAGTTCAAGGCTCTCGGCTTCACAAAAATGCTGATAGACGAGGCACACCTCTTCCCCCGTGAGGCTGACAGCATGCTCGGCACGTTTCTCAAAGAGAGCGGCATCACTCACGTTCTCGGCATAACGGCGACACCTGTCAAACTGCAGACGGGCAGAGACCAATTCGGACAGAATTATTCAAAGCTCGTCATGCTGACATCAAGAAGCAAAAAGGGTAATTTCTTCAAAGACATCATTCATGTCGGTCAGGTCTCAGAAATGGTGCGCCTCGGCTTTTGGTCTCCCCTGACTTATGAGGCTTCACAGTTTGATGATAGCCAACTTGTTTTCAACAGTTCAAAAAGCGAGTACACGGAGGACAGCGTTCAAAGGGCTTTTGAAGAGAACGGCGGCACACAGACGATTGTCAACGCTCTTGACGCTCACCCTGAACGGCAGCACATTCTCGCCTTTGCACCCTCTGTTCAGGACGCTATCAGCCTCTCAGAGCGTTATCCGAACTCGGCTGTCATATACGGCGATATGGATAAGCGTGAGAGGGCTTCAATCATTGAGCGTTTCAGAAAGGGCGAAATACGGGTCATATTTAACGTGAGAGTGCTTTCAACGGGCTTTGACTATACAGGTATTGATTGCATTGTTTTAGGCGTTTCTACGGCTTCTATCGCCCTCTATTATCAAATCATCGGACGAGCCACCCGTATTGACCCTCAGAAGAAAGACGCTCTGATAGTTGACCTCGGCGGCAACGTTCAGCGTTTCGGGCGTGTTGAAGACCTGACCTTTGAGAAAGGCAGAATGTGGCGTTTGTTCGGTTCAGGCGGGCGGCTGCTCTCAGGCATACCAATCGCAGAAATCGGTCAGTACACCCGTGAGGACACTCAGGTTATTGACGCTCAGGCGGCGCAGCCGATTGTCATCATGCCTTTCGGTAAATATAAGGGGGAAAAGATAAGCAATATCCCTCTTGATTACCGCAAATGGATGATAAGGGCTTTTGAGTGGAACAGCCGAAACGTGAAACTGAAAAAATCAATCATGGCAACCCTTTAATCAAGACAACATTATGGCAAGACCAAAACGAACAACAGTTGACTATTACCCGCATTATGTGAAATGCGGGCGCACGATCTACATTCTTGAAGCCCGCTTCGGGAATGACGGTTATGCTTTTTGGTTCAAGGTTCTTGAAATTCTCGGGGAGAGCGAGGGGCATTTCTATGACTGTTCTGTTTCTTCAAATTGGGAGTATCTTCTTGCAAAGACACGGGTCAACGCTCAGACAGCGACAGAAATAATCGGGGTTCTCATCAACCTCGGTAAGATTGATAAAGAGCTATGGGAAAAGAACCGTGTTATTTGGATAGAGAATTTTGTCAACAACCTCACTGAGGTTTACAGAACCCGCCGAACGGAATTGCCTCAAAAGCCTGTTTTCAAAGAAAAGAAACAACAGCCTGAAAAGGTTATCTCCGAGAAAACCCCTGATAAAGAGCCGTTAAAAGAGATAAAACCCACCAAAGGAGAGAAGAGTAAAGAAGAGGAGAGCAAAGAGAAATATCCTTATCAGGATATAGTCGCCATGTGGAACTCTGTCTGTCTCTCATGCCCAAAGGTTCTCAAAGTCACAGAGGCGAGAAAACAAAAGATGAAGACCCGCTTTCAAGAGTTCGGCGTGAAGCGTGAAGAACTGACAGACTTCGTGATGCGCCTCTTTCAGCGTGTTCAGGCTTCTGACTTTCTCACGGGGCGCAGCACCGACAAAATGAGTTGGGTTGCCAATTTCGATTGGGTCTTTGAGAATGAGAAAAACTGGGTCAAGGTCTCTGAGGGCAACTACGACAACAAGAGGGGCGGCGGCTCAAACACGGCACAGAAGCCCGTACAAGCCGCTGACGGCTCTCAGGTTCAGTTGGGCGTTGGAGAATACATAGACGGCTCAGGGCGGCGCACATACGGCACGGGGCGGGCTAATATCCCAATGACGGCAGCACCCCGCCCGTCTGAGCGTTATTCATGGGATGCTGCTTCACATACATGGATTTTGCAATGAAACAGAAGAAAACGGACATCAGCCTTGAAGAAAAGGCAAAACGGGCAAACGGTCTCAGCCGTTCTTGCTCAAAGTGTAATCATTTTCCCTGTTCAGAAGTCTTTTCAAGGCTCTGCAGTGAGGCTTTTGTTGAGGGCTTCAAAAAGGGTTATCAAAAACACAGAAAGGAATCATCACAATGAAAAGTTATTCAGACTTCGGCATAAATATCCCCTACGGGCGCACATCGGGAAAGGTCAAGACCTATTGCCCGAAATGTCACGACCAAAGGCATGACAGACGCGACAAAAGTCTTTCTGTTGACCTTGACAAAGGTCTTTGGAATTGTCATTATTGCGGTTGGGGCGGGTCTCTTGAAACAAAAGAGCCTTGGGAGCGTGAAGAACGCCCGTGGCATAACAACGCTCCGATAAAGCGTCAGAAGCCTGTCTACAAGAAGCCCCCTCAGCACGCTTTGACGGCTGTCAGCGAGAGAGCCTTGAAATGGTTTGAGGGGAGAGGAATAAGCGCAGCGACCCTGAACGCTCTGAAAGTCTCAGAGGGCATGGAATGGATGCCGCAGAACAACGCTCAGTCGAACACGGTTCAATTTAACTACTTCCTGAACGGTCAGCTCGTCAACACGAAATACCGCACGGGCGACAAGAAGTTCAAGCTCGTTTCAGGGGCGCAGCTTATCCCATACAACATTGATGCGATCAAGGGGCAGAAAGAGTGTATCGTGACAGAGGGCGAAATGGACGCTCTCTCATTCTACGAGATTGGCTTTCATAACGTTGTCAGCGTTCCGAACGGGGCTAACGCAAACCTTGAATACCTTGACGATTTCATCGAAGAGTATTTTGACGACAAAGAGACAATCTTCATAGCCTCTGACACAGACACAAAGGGCGTTCTCCTGAAAGACGAGCTTTTGAGACGCTTCGGGGCTGAACGCTGCCGAATACTTGACTACGGTCAGGACTGCAAAGACGCTAACGAGGTCTTGATGAAGTACGGGGCGGCGGCTCTGAAAAAATGTCTCTCAGAAGCTCCCGAGGTCAAGTTGGAGGGGGTCTTCACGGTCTCTGACTTCGAATCGAACCTTGACGCTCTCTTTGAACACGGCATGCAGAAAGGCGCAACGATAGGGCTTGAAAACCTTGACCGCCTTATTTCATTTGAGACGAAACGCATCTGTGTCGTGACGGGTATTCCTGGCTCGGGTAAGTCTGAGTTCATTGACCAAATCGCCGAGAGGCTCAACATGCGCTACGGGTGGAAATTCGCATATTTCAGCCCTGAGAACGCCCCGCTCGAATACCATGCTTCAAAACTGATTGAGAAGTTCACGGGACAGCACTTTGACCGTCAACACCTGACGCTCCCCGCTTATCGTCAGATAAAAGAATATCTGAACACGAACTTTTTCTTTATCAGCCCAAAGGAAGATTACAGGCTCGACACAATTCTTGAAAAAGCCCGCTTTCTTGTCAGACGGCGTGGCATAAAATGTCTTGTCATTGACCCATACAACCGCTTGGAGGACGAGAGTGACGGACACAACGAAACAAAATACATATCAAAGCAGCTTGACCGTCTGACGAACTTTGCACAGCGCAATGACGTTATGGTCATTCTCATGGCGCACCCGACAAAACAGTCAAAGAACAAAGACGGGGTTATCGAAGCCCCCACCCTTTATGACATCAGCGGCTCGGCGCACTTCTACAACAAAACAGACTTCGGTATTGTCGTTCACAGAAACAGAATTGACAACACGGTGGAGGTTCACGTTCAAAAGGTGAAATTCAGGCACCTCGGAGAGTGCGGAACGGCTCTCTTCAAATACAACCTGAACAACGGGCGTTACAGCCCATATACGGCGGGGGTTGAACCCTCATGGGACAACTCAAACCATCTTCAAGAGGAAATGCACAGACGGGAGAAAGAAGCGGAGGAGGCAGCGGTCTTTGACTTCACGGCTCAACCGCTTGACGAATGCCCGTTCTGACGAGATATAAGTTTAACCGAATAACAGACAGACAAAATGGAAGAAACAAAAACATTTGAGAGCCTGAAAGACAAACTGAAAAAGTTAAAGGCTCTCGCAGAAAGAGGCTGCGGAGGAGAAGCAGAAAACGCTCAGAGGCTCTTAGAGCGTCTCTGTGCCGCTAACGGCATTGACTTGGGGCAACTGAACGATGAAGAGAAGAAAAGCCGTTATACGTTCAATATCGGGTGTAATAGCGTGTTTAAGACCCTTTTTACTCAATGTTATTGCAAGGTTACCAACAGTTCGAGAATGAGTTACAGACAAGAGACACGCTCTAAAATCTCTCTTGAACTCACTCAGGTTGACTACGCAGAACTGAAAGGGCTGTTTGAATGGCATAAGGCGAATTTTGAAAAAGAACTTGAAGACATCAAAAAGACGTTTATTCATGCCTATTGTCAAAAACACAGACTTTTCCCTGAAAGCTCCTCTGAGACTTCAAACGACAAGCCCCTGACAGAAGAGGACTTGGAAATGCTCAGGAAAATAATGAAAATGGAGGGTCTTCTTAACGACAAGACTTATCAACACTTAATCGAAGAATGATATGGAAAGACAAGTGACAGTAGAAGAAGTGAGAAGTTTTCTCTCGGCTTCTGACAGACAATTTGTGAAAGGCGGCATCAGAGTTTCCCGTGTCCGCTTCAAACGTGATGAAGAGGGCAACTGCACGGACATTCTCCTTGACTACGAACAGACAGTTTCAGAGACAGGGGAAAACAACGCTCAGGAGGGTTCAAAATGACAAAACATAGACTGACTCCGCAGACACGGACAAAAACCCAACAAAGGGTCTCTAACCCGCAGACAAGGGCAAGGGACAACCCTCAGGGAAAAAGACAGAGAGAAGAGAGAAAGCCGTGAACGCAAATGTTCTGAACTTTCTACCGAAATCGGAAGTTAAACCATAAAAATAAAAAGAAAATGAACATCATCAGTAAAATGACAATCAACGGGAAGACCCAAATCAACGGGCGTTACATCAACCTGACAGGACAGAGCGTCAGCATAACAGACAACGGCATATATGTGAACGGAAAGCCGATTGAACAGTTTGACGAGAGCCAAGTGCCTGTTCTGAGAATTGAGATAACGGGCAACGTTGAGAGCCTGACAACAGAGAACGGCGAGGTTACCGTGAACGGGCGTGTCGGCACAGTTGTCTCAAAGAACGGCAATGTCAACTGTCAGACGGTTGAGGGCAACGTGGAGAGCAAGAACGGCAATGTCATGTGCGGCAAAATCATGGGAGACTGTGACACAAAGAACGGCAACATCATGCGTGGCTATTAAATCATCATTCAATAACATTTCAAAACAGAAAGAAAATGGGAAATTACAGCATTAAGGCAAACCTCCTGAAAATAAAGGGGGCTTTTGTGACAAACCTCAAAGGCAAGACAGCCACAAGGCGTTGCCTCGTTATTGACATTGACGAGAGCGGAATGTTCCTCGGCGAGAAAGGTTGTTACCTGAACATGGCGGCGATAGAAATGAATGAGAGCCGCTACGGGGACACTCACGTTGTCAAGGTCTCACTCGCCAAGGACGTTGTTGAGAAAATGACAGAAGAAGAGCGCAAGGCAATCCCTATCCTCGGAGGTATGCACCCGCTTCAATCTCAGGCGCAGCAAATTCAGGGTCAGTTAGACGGGGCTTCTGTATGTGAGAACATGGACGATCTGCCGTTCTGATAATCATCAGGCGGGCGCAGCCTCTTCTGAGACTGACAGAAATTCAAGGGCGGGGAGTTAAATCCCCGTTCTTTTGTCCCAAAAGCCGATTGCGCCCCCACAAAAGACTTTCCAATGACGAGTGATAAGTTACAGCAATCAACAAAGAAAAGCCGACAGCGGTCAAATTCGCCAAAATTAACTGACGTGTTCACGACCATTTGCAAGACCGACCTCCATGTTGTGTGTGTCAAAGAGTTCAAGTTCCACCCCGTCAGGAAATGGCGTTTTGATTACGCCATACCTGAACACAAAATCGCCCTTGAAGTTGAGGGCGGCGTGTGGACGGGCGGGCGGCACACCTCTTCTGTCGGCTTCATGAAAGACATGGAGAAATACAATACGGCTACCCTCATGGGGTGGCGGGTGTTCAGAACAACGCCTGACGAGCTGTACCGCTTGAAGACCCTGAACTTGCTCAAAACGGCAATTTCAGGCGTTTTTGACCCCGAAAAGGCTTGATTTTGGGCTTTATGTGATTATATTATAATCATTTTGAGTATTTTTGCAAACGGATAAGGTATAATAATTCAAACAGATAAAGACATGAAAACAGAAACTGTAAAACTTTCTCAGGTTCAAGTGAATGAGGCGAACCCGAGAACAATCACAAATGAGAAGTTTCAGAAACTTGTCAACAGCGTTCTCGCACTCCCAAAGATGCTTGAACTCAGACCGATTGTCGTTGACAACATGATGGTTGCCCTCGGCGGCAATATGCGTTTCAGGGCTTTGACCGCCATTTCTGACCTCTCAGAAGACGAGCTGAAAAGCCGCCTTTTCTCTATCAATGACGTGAAGAAGAAGACAGAGGGCGAACAGCAAGCCCTCCTGACACATTGGCTGCGTTGGCGTGACAGCCCGACCGCAATCATCATCAAGGCTTCGGAGCTGTCAGACGCAGAGCAGCGTGAGTTCATCATCAAGGACAACATCGGCTACGGAGAATGGGACACGGACAGCCTGACCGCTCAGTGGGACAATGAAGAGTTGGTGGATTGGGGCATTGAGTTCCCTGACGCTGAAAACGCCCTGAACGCTCAGAACGGAAGCGGCTCAGGTTCAGAGAAGCAGAACAGCGCACCCGAAAGCAGCCTCTTTGACCGCTTCATCGTACCGCCTTTCTCAATTCTTGATACCCGCAAGGGATATTGGCAAGACAGAAAGAAGAAGTGGTATGACATCATCGGCGATATGGGCGAGAGCCGAAACGACACCCTTGTCACGTCTCTTGAAATCAAATACAAAGACCTCTATCAAAGAACCCGTGAACACAGAAAAGAACTCGGCATTTCTTTCAAAGAGTACATCGACAAGTACGTCAGCCAAGAAGACCTTGAAAAAGAACAGGCGAAAATCGTTGCTCAGGGCGTTTCTATTCTTGACCCCGTTATGGCTGAAATCGTCTGCCGTTGGTTCGGTCAGGAGAACGGCAAAGCCTTTGACTGTTTTGCGGGCGATAGCGTCTTCGGCTTTGTGGCTGCTTACCTCGGCAATGACTTCACGGGCGTTGAACTGAGAGAGAAACAGGCGGCTTTGAACAACGAGCGTGTGGAGGGCATGAAAGCCCGCTATATCTGCGATGACGGTCAGAACGTGGCGCAGCACATTGAGCCTGAGAGCCAAGACCTCCTCTTTTCTTGCCCGCCTTACTTTGACCTTGAAAAGTATTCAGACCTCCCGAATGATGCATCAAATCAGGGGTCATACGAGGATTTCATCAAGATTTTGGAGAACGCTTTCACGGGGGCTGTTTCTTGTCTGAAAGAAAACCGCTTCGCCGCTATCTGTGTTGGAGACGTGAGAGACAAGAACACGGGCTTTTATTATGACTTCTGCGGCGATATAAAACGCATATTCAAGCAGAACGGAATGCGCCTTTATAATGAGATTATCTTGGTCGAACAGACCGCTTCAACGGCTCTGAGGGCTTCACGTTACATGGACAGCCGCAAGGTTGCAAAGACGCATCAGCACCTCTTGGTCTTCTTCAAGGGCGACCCGAAGAAAATCAAGAAAGAGTTCCCGAAGATTGAGTATAAAGAAGAAGATATGGAACTTTTCAACACCTCAGAAGAAGAGACATCAACAGTTATGAGTAATGAAGCCCAAACCCAATTGGGGGGGGTAATTAAAGACCTGATAAAGTTCAGGGAGCAGTTCATCAAAAAGAAATTCATCATGTATCTGCCATATCCTCGTATACAGAAAGCCTATGCCAAAGGGCAAATTCACATTCACAGAAACGAGAGCGGCGAAATCTGTGGCTATCTATGGCTGAACAATATGCCGAAGTTGCAAGTCAGCCGTATTGAAGAAATCTGTTCTGTGAAGAGAGGTCTTGGCTCTGAAATGATTGAATGGGCGAAAAGCCATGCACAGTTCCCAGTTCTTGAATTGAAAGTGGTTGACTTCAACCAACACGCCTATGATTTTTATCTGAAACGTGGCTTTGTTGAGGTCAGCCGAGAGGAAGGAAAAAATATAAACAATATAACAATGCACTATGCAAGCTAAGATTTGGAATTTCTCTCAGTGGATAAAAGAGACCGACCCGAAGCGTCTCAGGGACATTTTCGATGAAGCCCTGAGAAAGTCAGGTTTCAACGTTCTCTGCTTCACTGACCACCATTTTCAGCCTCAGGGTTACACCGCCCTGTGGCTTCTGACAGAAAGCCATTTCGCCGTTCACACTTTCCCTGAGTTTGAAAAGTCGTATATCGAGCTTTCAAGTTGTAACTTGGAATTCTATCAAGAGTTCCTAAAACTGACAAAAGAACTATGAGTGCAGCACAAGATAAGAAACAAAGACAGATGAAGCTCGCCCGCCTTGAAATCGTGGCGCAGCTCTTCAAGCGTGGTTACAGCCGCCGCAAGATACGGGAAGAGGTCAAGAACCGTCTTGACCTGAAAAGCTATTCCCTCGGCACGGTTCAGAGTGACGTTCAGACCTTGTTGGCTGAATGGCGTGAAGACCGTATCGAAAACACCGATGATTTGGTGCAGCTTGAACTTGAACGCATTGACGATGCGGTTAGAGAGTTGTGGGAACAGTGGGAGAAGTCAAAGACAGACTACAACAAGACACAACGCAAGCAGAAAGGCTCTCCCTCCCGTGACAGCGAGACGGGGCAGACCTCAATCAAGACGTATCAGACAGAGCGAACGGAAACAGAGGTTATCTGCCTCGGCGATGCTTCTTATATCGCCGAGATACGAAAGCAGCTTGAAGAACGCCGCAAGCTGCTTGGCTTGTACGCCCCTGAAAAGAAAGACATCAACGCCAACGGCTCATTTGCCGCCTATCTCATTGAGAGCGGCATGATAGATGAAGCCGAGCAAGAGGCGGGAGAGGTCAAGGAAGACGAATAAGCCCGATTGCGGCTCTCTGTCGGCGTAAGTATTCTGAGTGGTTCACTTATCCCATTCAAAAGCGTACCGCCGACATACTCAAAATTCGGAGAAAATAACTATGGCAAAGAAACAACGGAAAGAAACTATCAAGAAACTCAGTTTTGAGGTCATAAACTCATGGCGGGCAGATTGGAATAAATTTGTCCGTGAAGCCTTTGGCGTGAACCTTGACCCCGAGCAGCAAGAAATTCTGTCAAGCGTTCAACACAACAGGCGAACGTCCGTTGCCTCAGGCACAGCCCGTGGCAAAGACTTTGTCGCCGCTTGTGCCGCCATATCGTTTCTTTATCTCACGCCCCGTTGGAGGCGCACAAAGAACGGGGGCGCAGAGTTGGTTGAGAACACGAAAGTGGCTCTGACAGCCCCGACCGACCGTCAGGTAAAGAACATCATGATGCCTGAGATTAGCCGCCTTTATAACAGAGCAAAGGCAAGAGGCATACAACTGCCAGGGCGTTTGAACGCTTATGACATCAGAACAGAAAGCGATGAATGGTTTCTGACGGGCTTCAAGGCTGACGAGAACAACCATGAAGCGTGGTCAGGTTTTCACGCCGTTCATACAATGTTTGTCGTTACCGAGGCAACGGGTATCGGCGATGATACGTTTGGGGCTATTGAGGGTAACTTGCAAGGCGACTCACGCATCTTGATTGTCTTCAACCCCAACACAACAGTCGGCTACGCTGCCCGCTCTCAGAAAGGAGACCGTTGGCACAAATACCGCCTGAACAGCCTGACAGCCCCGAACATCGTTCAGAAAAAGACCGTCATTGCGGGTCAGGTTGACTATGAGTGGGTTCAAGACAAGTTGGCGAACTGGTGTACTGAAATCAGAGAAGAAGAAGCCACGGCAGAGTTTGACGACTTTCAGTTTGAGGGCAAGTGGTATCGCCCCGAAGACCTTTTCAGAAAGAAAGTCTTGGGCAAGTTCCCCAAAGTGGGCGAAGACGTTCTTATACCTGAACAGTGGTTGGAAATCGCACATCAGCGTTGGAAAGAGGCTCACGGGCGACAACCCGTCACAACAGAGCCACGGATCATGGGCGTTGACGTTGCGGGCATGGGACGAGACTGTACTTGCTTTGTTGAGCGTCAGGGCTGTTGGGCTTCTGAGTTCAAGACACACAACAGCGGCGGCTCGGCTGACCACATGAAGATTGCGGGAGCTATCACAGACCGCCGCCGACATGAGATTGAAATGTATGTCAGCATTGACACAATCGGCGAGGGTGCGGGCGTGTTCTCCCGTTGTGTTGAGAATGAACGGCGTGAGAACTCTCATTACATCATCAGTTGCAAATACTCAGAGGGTGCGAAAGGCTTCAACGGCAAGAACCTGACCGACACAACGGGTCAGTATGAGTTCCTGAACATGAGGGCGTATCTCTTTTGGGCTGTGCGTGATTGGCTGAACCCGAAGAACGAGACGGGTGCCATGCTGCCGCCTGACCCTCAGTTTGATGAAGAGGCGACAGAAATAAAATGGTCTTTCAGGTCAGACGGACGCATATACATTGAGCCGAAAGAAGACATCAAGAAGAGGCTCGGACGAAGCCCCGATAAGTTTGACGCTTTCGCGAACACGTTCTATCCGCTCAGAGGAAGCCGCCGCATTGACCTGAACCGTATCGCCCGTATGGTACACAGATAATTCAAGTTTAACAAATAAATCATCAAAGAATATGACTATCGAAGAAATCCTGAACTCAGGCGGGACTGCGGCTCAGAAGATTGCCGCCCTGAAAGAGAAGACTATCAACGTCCCATTGTGGCGTGGTCGCTTTGGTCTCATTCAAGAATTTGACCCGACAAAGCACCCTGTTATGAACAAAGCCAAATACCCTGATATTGTCACGGACAGCGGCATTCAGGAGGTAACCCGTGTGACGTGTGACTTGCAGCGGCTCGCCGTGAAGCGCATGACAGAACTTGTTACGGGCATACCCGTGAAGCGTGTTTACAGCCCTGAGAATGACCGTCAGAAAGAAGTGGCGAATTATCTTGAAAAGATATTTGACAAGAACCGCATTGACAGCGTGAACATCGAACGCTGCAACATGCTCTTTGCGGGCTGTGAAGTTATGACGCTATGGTACGCCGTTGAACAGAAGCACACGACCTACGGTTTCTCTTCAAACCTGAAATTCCGCTGCCGCAACTTCTCCCCTATGCTCGGCGATGACCTTTACCCGCTTTTTGATGAATACGGCGACATGATAGCCATGTCAGTGGCTTACACCCGTAAGAGCGGCAAGAAGACCGTTCAGTACTTTGACTGCTATACTGCAACCCGCCACATCAAATGGTCAACAGAGAGCGGCGAGTGGGCTGTCATTGAAGATGAACAGATAACTTTGTTAAAGATACCGTGCATATATATGTGGAGACCGACCCCGATATGGGAGGACACCTCAAAGACCGTCTATGAGATTGAATGGTCGCTGTCAAGAAACGGCAATTATCTTCGTGAGAACTCAAAGCCTATCTTCGTTGTTCTCGCCGATGATATTATTCAGTTCGGCGATGAGAAAAGTTCAAATGAAGAGGCGAAGAGCGTCATGCAATATCCGAAAGGCTCAACGGCTCAATACGTCACATGGCAACAGGCGACAGAAAGCCTGAAATATCATGTCGACACCCTGAGAAACCTTTTCTTCACTCAGCTGCAGTTGCCTGATTGGTCATACGAGAAGATGTCGCAGCAAGCCCTCTCAGGTGAGAGCCGCAAGCAAATGTTCATTGATGCGCAGCTCAAAGTCAAGGACGAAAGCGGGCGTTTGATTGAGTTCTTTGACCGTGAAATAAATGTCGTTAAAGCGTTCTTGAAGATAGCTCTTGGAGAGGCTTATGCCGCCGACATTGACGCTCTCCCCGTTGAGACCGTTGTCACGCCTTTCGCTATCACAGACAAACAAGACTTGGCGAACTACCTCATGTCAGTGAACGGCGGCGAGCCTATCATGTCACAACGTGAGAGCATTGAACGTCTCGGCGAGAGTGACGATGTGGACACCACCCTGAAAGAAATTCAGGATCAGAAGACGGTGGACGTGTTTGAACCGACTGAATAACGTGAGAGCATGGCACCAACAAGAAGACCCCCGAACAGAAAGAAGCCTGAGCAGCCGAAATACCGCTGCCGTGACTGCCGTCACAGTTATGATTGGCACAGCAAGGCTCTTGACGGTCATTTGATTTTGTGCCGCTGCCCTCATGATGAAAAGACAGAACACGGGCGGTGGTGCAAATTCCTGAATGACCCTCAATGTGATAAATTTATTCTGAGAGACAATGGCACTCAATAAATACGACAAACAGCATCTGCGCAACCTGACAGCCTACGAGCGTCAGGTTGACGCTATATACAGGGCGGCGGTCAAGGAAGCCGCTGCCCTTGGGCTTTCTATCCGTGATTTAGACCCGACACGGCTCTTTTCTTTCTCTGACTATCCAATTACACGCAAAAGGCTCGAAAGTCTCTTAGAGAGCCTAAAAAGCGGGTTGTCGGCTGTCATAGTGAACGGCGTGAACCATGAATGGACGCTCGCCAACAACAAGAACAACGAGCTGTGCCGTCAGGTCTTCGGCGATAACGTAGGCAAGCTCTCAAACGCCCAATATCGCCGATACTTCAAGAACAACGAAGAAGCCCGTGACGCATTTCTCGCCCGCAAGGTTCAGGGCTTGAACCTCTCTGACAGAGTTTGGAAATATACAAATCAGTTCAAAGAGGAAATCGAACTCGGGCTTGACATCGGTCTTAGAAGCGGCAAGGCGGCTGAACGTCTTCAAAAAGACTTGCAACTGTTTCTTCAACACCCTGACATGCTCTTTCGCCGTGTCAGGGACGAACACGGGCAGTTGGTCTTGTCAAAGCGTGCGGCGGCTTTCCACCCTGGGCGTGGCGTGTACCGAAGCTCATATAAGAACGCCCGCCGCCTCGCAGCCACAGAGACGAACATCGCATATCGGTCGGCTGACTTTGCCCGTTGGCAAGACCTTGACTTTGTTGTCGGTATTCGTGTTGTCAGAAGCAACAACCACCCCGTGGAGGACATCTGCGATGAACTGAGCGCACCCGTGGGCAGTAAGGCTGTCAAGGGTCAGGGCTGTTACCCAAAGGACTTCAAGTTCACGGGGTGGCACCCTCATTGCCGCTGTCACGCTGAAACAATTTTGAAGACCGAGGAAGAAATGATGCGTGACAACGAAAGGCTGCTCAAAGGCGAAGAACCTCTGAAAGAAAGTGTGAACACGGTCACGGGCGTACCTGAGGAATTTACGTCTTGGCTGAAAGACAACAAAGAGAGGGCGAAAAGAAGCACGTCTGTGCCTTATTTCATCAGCGACAACGAGAAATACTTGCCTGAGGGTTACAAGAACTTGTACGCCCTGAAAACGCCGTATGAAACTTATGCTGAATATGAAGCCGCCATGAGATTTAACAAGAAGCACGCCGACTTCACGCCTGAGGTCTTGAAGAACATCAGAGAGTTAGACCAAACCCTCCCCGTGATGCAAGGCAAGATAATGAATTTCACAGAGGCTGACGAGTTGAAAGGCAACCCGCATTTTTCTGATCCTGACGCAGCAACAGAGGGGTATTTTATTAACTGTCAGACTTGCACAATGACCTATGAGTTAAGGCGCAGAGGTTTCCCAGTTGAAGCCTTACCGAATAAGAACGATGAATTTTATAAAGTTTGGTGTCCGAAGAATAATCTGACATGGAACGACCGCTTTCTCAACCCTGACGGCTCACGCCCAATAAAGACCCGCCCGTCCATGTTGCGTGACACGATAACCGCCAAGGTTGGCTTTATTGAGGGCGCAACAAAAGAGACAGGGCGTTACGAGCTTTATCTGAAATGGAAATCTGTGCGAGGGCGTGACGGAGGAGCGCACGTTATGATTGTTGAAAGGCAGAAAGACGGCAATCTTTTATGGTTCGACCCTCAGTCAGGGAAACACGGCTCTTCAAAAACGTTCAACGGGTTTATGAAGAGTGCCGTCCCCGTAAAGTTAAGCGTTCTGAGAATTGACGATAAAATCATTAACCCCAAATTCTCAGAACGTTTCAAAAAGGCTTCAAAGTAATTCTAAAGCCTCTTCTCCATAAACTGTTTCAACGGTCTTCCCGTCAAAAAGATAAATCACGGGAAGACCCGTTGGAACGGCTTCCCCGTTTTCATCAACATATCCCACAGCGAAAGCGTCTTTCCCTCTTCGCTTTCCAATAAATTCAACACTATTCCATCCTTCTTTGTCGGCTTTCTCTTGAATGATTTTTGGTATTTTCATACGTTTTCTCTGATTAAACACGGGTTTTCTCGTAGAATATCCCGTTATAAGTTATTTTTCTCGAATTTGACGCACACGGGCTTTAGTTTTCTCTTTGGTGTAATTATTCACTTAGAAAATTATCGCCCGACAGAGAGCCGCAATCGTCTTTTAACCCTGAAATCGAAACTAAGTTCTGATTTTGTCAGGTCACGGGGCAAAGATAAGCCCTTTTACTGAGATAACGGCAAAAAGCCCGATTTATTGTCTCGGAGGGTCAAAAACGGGCGTTAAGGCTGCAAGCGCAGTTACGCTTAAACCTGAAACAAGCCCGATTTGCCCGTTTTTAGCCCCGCTGACGGCTTTTCTCTCATCATTGGTGTAATTTATCATCTGACGGAGTAAAACACGCTGTACGGGCTTTATTTTGCCTTTTCGTGTGAAGCGGCTCACGGGTCACGGTTGTTTTCGCCCCCGTGTATGGGTTGCCGTCTGAAACACCGATGTTCCAAAGGCGGCTGACCTTGCACCCGATTTGTTCAGGGCTGAAACGCTCATAGATAGCCGAGAGAGACGTGAAGAAGAAGTCCCGTTCCCCCGTCTGTTCGGGCGGCTCTCTGAATGTCACTCGGTAGATGAACCCGCAGCGGGCTTTGTCTTTCTCTTCCCCGCCTGTTGTCTGTCTGTTGTCTGTCATTTGTTTTTCGTTTTGCTCGCCTGACTGTCTGAGGCGAAAATTTAACTTCAATTCAAGAGGGCGAAATCGCAGAGTACGTTAGTACTTTTTCTCTCCTTTTCTCTGCTCTCCTTTATACGCGCGCAGGTAGCGCATTTTCTCGCAGAAAACTTGGGTTTTCTCAGAGATAACCACCCGTTATCTACGAGAAAATTAAAATTTTTAACAAATAAAACTACTTTTCCTCGAAAAGAGTTTTAAGTGAATAGAACGGCGAGAAGCGTTTGATGCGTGAGGCGGTTTCTTGACCCCATATCGCCGCTATGAGACGGATTGCGTCCACGTCCCCGTCAAAGGCGATGAAACTCTCATAATTGTTGAACTCGTAGCAGTAAACCTCCTGAGGGTCACACTCTGTTCTGATGCGGTTCTGAACCTCATTCAGGTGGGCGAAATACTTGTTTACCCCGTCTTCAACCCCGAAGCCACCGCCGCCGAACGAAACAAGTTTCTCGTTGGGTTTCAACTTGATAGACCTCTGACCCTGTTCTAACTGTTCCTGAGAGAAAGCGAAGAAACAGCGGAACTTGCTCACGTCTGTTTCATCACGCTCACGGCATAACTCCTGATAACGGTTCAGGGTCTTTGCGTTCTTCCAAACCAACATACCGTCATTCTCCCAATTCTGACTAAATTCAAATGTCTTGTCTTTCATAAATATAAACTTTGTTTTGATTGATTTATTGCATTCGACTTATGAAGCCCGTCAGGGGCTTTTTGCTGACTTCTGACGGGCTTTCTCTTGTTTTTGCTTATAACTCTCGCAGAATATCATTAAACGCCTTTTCTGCGGTCTCTTTCACGCCCTTAGGGTCTCCGTAGAACTTCTGAGCGGCTTGAAGAATTATCAACATAGCCCGTCCGAGGGCTGTCATAATGACTGACGGGTCGTTTGTTCTCGCTTGAAGAACTTTCAGAACCTCTTGATACAGGTTCTCTTGATTGCTGTTCTTTGTTGCCATTGTGTCTTTGATTTATTTGTTCAACTTTACTCGGTTCATCAACTGCCCTGAGAGTTCATGCAGCTCACGGCTTCTTTCAGGCGTGAGTTCACGGGCGTGAGCCGTTATCGCCTGAGTGAGCTTCCAAAGGGTTGCGCCGCCCTGAACGCCGTCCTCGGGGTCGTTGCGCATCAATATCTTTTCGACCTCCTTGCTCTCTTGTTTCAGAAGACCGCCGCTGCTTGTCAGGCGTTTCAGTTCGTGTTCAAAGTCAACATCAATCTCCGAAGCCCCCTGTATCTCAATCGCCTTTTGCATGAGATTGTCCTTGCTGAACAGACCCTTTGTGAGGTCTTTGACAGCCGAGACGGTTGTCTTCGTGTCGAGTTCATAGGTCTTGTTGGATAGCTGCAGATTGTCAGGCAGCTTTGAACCCAAGTGAACTTGCTTCATAACGCTCTCCCTGACCATACCGTTAAGGCAAGCCCCGTTCAGTAGAAAGGCTCTCATATCAACAGCCCCGTCCCCGTAGTCAGAAGTTGAGAAGCGTGCGCCCGCAAAGATTGTAACAGTTCCGTTCTTCACGGTCGGTATCTCAATCGGTGTCGGAAGAATTGTCTCCGCCCATACCTTTGTGTCGTTCATATAAGCGTCAGAAATGACTGCGCCCTGACCCGCTGCCTCCTGAACAAACGCCGTGAGAATTTCAACTGAGTTCAGGCGGCGATAACTGTCAGAGAGAACGCCTCTCACTTGCTGCCCTACGGTTCTGACAAGAACACGGCTGCGCTGCGTCCAATCGCTGTGTTGGTTCAGAAGATGTGCAGCAAGGGCTATCGCCCATGGCTCGCCGCTTGCAAGCCCTCTGAGATAACGCTGCGGTATGCCCATGCGCTCGGCGAGCTGTCCGATAGCGTTGTCATGGAGAGAGAACTGACCGTCAGGCATGTTCATCGTCAGAGGCTGTGAACTTATCTCTTCAACCTCCGTGAAGCCGTCTGTCGGCTGACCGCCCGAGAACGTGATAACGGGCGTGTGGCTCTTCGCTTTCAGGTTCACGCCGATAGGTGCGATATAATCCTGAGCGATTTTGCCCTCATTGATAAGGCGTTCCATGGTAGCCTGAACGCCCGCTGCCTTGCCGTCTATCATTCTGTGAACTTTGTTCATTACTACCTCGTTCAAACCTTTCTGTAAGTCTGTCGTTGCTGTCATAATTTTGAAATTTATATGGTTATTGAATATTCGATAAAAACTTCTCTGCCTCTTCAAAGAGTTCATCAGGGGTCAGGCTCTCAGAGCTTGGCTCGAAGCCTGAGAGGTAAGCCGCCTCTATGATCGTGTTTCTTTCACTCATCGTTTCAGTCTCCTTTCTTCTTGAAGAATGTCACAAATGGCGATACGGTGTCCCGCTCTTATCAGTCTCGGTAGATATGTGTCAAGGGCGTAGTGTGGAAACATCGTTTGACGGTTTCCCTCTTTGTCTCTTGTCAGGGTTATGCCGAGTATGCGTGATGCGCTCTCTGCGTCTTCCTGATAACTCTCATAGAAATCCCCGTATCTGAATAACAGCAGAGTGTCGGGGTGCATGTCTTTCAGTTCTCTGAACTGTTTCTTTTTTGCTTCTGTCATGATTTTGACCTCCTGTTTCTGATTATTTGTAGTAGAAAGAAAACTTGATACCTCTGCGGAGCTTGCAGACACAAACATCGTCCATGCATGCAAATGCTCTCTTCAAGAGTTTGTTCAGCATCTCAACGCCGATGAGGGCTATCGCTCCCGCAACGCCTACGAGTTTATGAACCTTGCGTCCCTGAGCGTCAACGCCGCTTACCTTGATGCGGAAGTTTCTGTTGATGTCCTTTGAACTGTAAGCGAGACCGTTCTTGTTATTGTTTGTTGAGACCTTAATCATTTTTCTTTCGTTTTGAGTGATACTTTCGTTTCTATTTTATTTGCTCCAACGCATTTTCAGAAGACGTTGAGTTTTTTCGTAATCGGCTTTTCTATAATCGCTCCACCCTTTCATATCAGGTTTCTTTGTATCTGCTTGTGATAATCTTAATCCGTTCATTTTTTCTTTGAATTTGAATGTTAAACTTATGTTTGAATGTGATTACCTTGAAATCACGTTGCAAAGATAAGTGAAGTATTTTGGAAATAACAAACTTTTCTCCGAGTATTTTTAACCGAACGGATAAATTTAACCTTTATTAAGAGTAATCGCCCGAAACTCGCCCTTATATAGAAAATTTCCATATAACCAAACATTTTGTGATTATTATGTAATCATTTCGAGGAAATATTGTATCTTTGTCGCAGTTTACCGTACAGTTAAATATTTCATAATTATGAGAAAAGCAATTTTAGATGCGCTGAAAGCCAAATTTCAGGGGGTCAGCGAATCAGTCTTGAACAGGATTGCGGACAAACTCTGCAAGACTGTCACAACCGCTGAACAGGTTCAAACCGCCGTTGACGGGGTGACAATTCAGCAAGTAATCGAGGGCTACGCCGATAGCCGAGCAACAGAGGCTTCACAGACCGCCGTTCACACTTATGAACAGAAATACGGTCTCAAAGACGGCGCAAAGGTTGAACAGCCCTCAGGGGGCGGTGGCTCAGGTCAGGGCGGCGCACCCGTTCAAACACCACAAGGAGGGGGTACAGACCCAGTGCTGCTTCAAACACTTCAATCGCTTCAAGAGAGCAACAGAAAGTTGTCTGAGCGTCTTGACCGTATGGACAGCGAGCGTACAACCTCATCACGCAAACAGCAACTTTCAGGCATTATCGCCAAGTTGCCTGAGAACCTCAAAAAGGCTTACGAGCGAACACCCGTTGACGGCTTGACCGATGAACAGTTCAACGCACTCATCGGAGAGGTCACAACAGAGGTGGACGGCATTGTTCAGGCGACACAACAGAAAGGGGCTATCTTCGGTCGTCCGTCAACCACGGGCGGCTCAGGTTCTCAGGGCGGAGAACTGACCCAAGAGCAAAAGGACGCTATCGCACATCGTGATAACAAACCCGCCTCAGGTGGTCAGCCGTTCTAATGTTTAACAATCAAAACAACAAAGAAAAATGGGCATGCAAGTAAACAGACGTAAGGACGTGAGAACACCCCGTGTCCTTATGCATCGTATCGCTGACATCAGAGGCGGCGTATCTGTCAAGGCTTCTGAGCTTGGTGGCGATTTCCTCTATGAGGGAGCTGTCCTGAGCGCAGCCGATGAAAAGGGTCTTTGTCACGTTGTGAAAATCGCTCAGGTTGTTGCAGAGGTCGGTGCGTCCGACAAGGCAATCAAAGTGAAGAAAGGTCACAACTTCGCAAAGGGCGATTTCATCATGACAAAGGTCGGTGGCGTGGCTTATGACATCACAGCCATTGACACAGGGGGCAGCAAGACCTTTGACACAATCACAGTCAGCACCACCCTCGGTGCAATCCCAACGGGCGGTTTCATCATTGAGGCAAAAGCGAAGTCAACCGCCACAACCTCTGAACTGAAATACGTTCCTCAGTCAATCAACGGAACGGGCAAGCCGTTTACGCCAAAGTCAAACCTTGACACGGACGCTTGGCTTTTCGCCGTAACAAAGGGCAACCCGCTTCCTGATTTCATCATGGCGTACCTCAAAGGTATCGTCAATTATTAACCGTTAAAAGTTCATCATTTATATGGCAACAGTAGTAAACACTCTCATTCAGGGTCTTACCGAGCAGATGGTTCAGTCACGTGTGGACTCGGCTGACGCATCGGGCTTTCTGTTCGGCACTTATTTCCCTGTGAAGAGAGTTCAGGGCTTCCAGTGGAAGACCCTCACAAATCAGCTTGCTAAGAAGAACGTAGCCGCCGACCTCCACACCGATAACGGCTCTATTCTCCGCAAGCAGCGTCCTATCTATGAGAGCGCAAGAGGAGATATCCCTTTCATCAGCATTTCCCGTGAGATGAAACGCAATGAGATTAAAGAGTATCAGACCGCTCTCGCTTTCGCTCAGGATGAAGACGCAACAAAGCTTGTTCAGTATTGGGGCAATGACGTTGATTTCTGTTTCAACGGCGTTCAGTCAGAGTTGGAGTACATCGCATGGAAGCTCGCTTCCCGTGCGGGTCAGTTGGCTTTCACAACAACAACCAACGCAACATACGCCAATGAGTTCGACTTGGATTATGACGTTGACCCCGAGGCAAAGGTCAAGACCTCTTCCGATTGGGCAAACGCTGCTTCGGCTGACATTCTCGGCGATTTCCGCAATGAGATTAAGAAAGCCAAGGCAAGAGGTCTGAACCCGAAGTTCGCCTTTGTCAACCTTGACGAGTTCTATAAGATTGCATCGTCCGAGCAGATTATTAAGGCTTGTGCGTCATTCGCTTCAAACGCTCTGAATATCTCTCAGACCCCTGACCTTACCACCGTCAACTCAATGCTCGCCCGCCAAACATGGCTCAACGGCATTCAGTTGAAAGTCATTGACCAAACCATTACCCGTGAGTTCACTGACGGCTCTCAGGAATCAGGCAACCCATTTGAGGACTGCCGTTGCGTTCTCTCAGAAACAGAACGTCTTGGCACCACTCAGTATGACATCCTGACTGAGAACGAGAACCTGATTTTGCGTGCAGAGCGTTCTCATACTATCATCAAGAAGTACGGCACAATCGAACCGAAGTCAGAGGTCACAATCGGTCAGGCTGACGCTGTGCCTGTCTTTGACACGGCTTACCGCAACGTCTATATGAGAACAGACGGTAAGGATTGGGAATAAACATTTAACTGAGGCATAATATGGCAGCAACAGTTCTTGAAGCATTAAAAAGCATTACCGCTTACCCCGTTCCGCTTCGCACCCTCGTAGAGACTGCGGAGCGGCGGGGTCTTTCGCTTTCAGATGAAGCCACGCAAGAGACGCTGAAAGGCAAGGCGTTCAACCTCTCAAAGGCTGACACGCTTCTGTGGCTCTCTCTCGCCCCGAATGTCACTCAGGGCGGGCAATCATACTCTTTCACAGATGAACAGCGCACAGAGTTCAAAAACAGAGCCTATAAACTGTTCAATGAGTTTGAGGACGAGGCGGTAAAGCCCAAACCTATCTACGGATATAAAGGTTCGCGATTATGATAATAACCAACGGAACAATCGAAGTGAAGAGAAAGACGGCGGGCGGCATTGACCCTGAAACGGGTTTCCCCGTCAAGTCTTCTGAGGTCTCTTGGGGTAACCCGATAGACTGTCAGTACACGGCAAACAAGTACAACAAGCTCGGCAAGGTCAATGGGGAACATTTCACGGTGGCGCAGTATTCAATTCTGATTGAAGAACAGCCGCTCGGGGAGTTTGACCAAATCAGGCTTACAGACAGTTTGACGGGAAAGAGCCTCGGGGAGTTTTCTGTCATTCAGGTTGAGCCGTTGGAAGCCGTCTGCGAATTGAGAATAATGGTTTAACGGCGATTGCGGCTCTATGTCGGCTTTACTTTTTCTGTGCTTATAATCACACCATGAAAAAGAGTAAACGCCACATACGTCAAATTCGTAAAAAATAACTCAGAGACTATGCCAATAAGACAACTTACCCCCATGTCTGAGATTGACCGTTACACAGAACAGGAGCTGAAAAGGCTTCAAACGGTTCTGATAAGGTCTTTGCAGTACTGCGGGGAACAGGTTCTGAACACAGCCCGTTCGACCAATTCTTATAAAGACCAAACGGGCAACCTGAGAAGTTCACTCGGCTATGTCATTGCCGTGGACGGACGGGTTGTTTATCAGTCAGACTTTCAGACCGTGAAACAGGGACGGGACGGTTCAGAGAAAGGCGCAGCGTTCGCAAAGAAACTTGTCAGGCGTTTCCCTCACGGGGTCTGCCTGATAGTTGTTGCGGGCATGGAATACGCCGCTCACGTCAAGAACAAAGGCTACGATGTACTTGACAGTTCAGAACTGCTTGCAGACAGAATTGTGCCGAGTATGCTGAAACAGCTTGGCTTCACTTAACATTAACAAGAGACAATGGCAAAGACATCAAAACAAGTTCAAGGGGACGTGTACAGACTTCTGAAAGACAGCACCCTTTATTCGATGATTTCAGGTGAGGTTTACAGACAAGGCTACCGCCCTCGCGACAGCCGCCTTGAAGATGCTGTGGTTATATTCACAGCGGGTCTTCCTGACCAAATTCAGACGGGCGTGGTTACGGTTCACATCTATTGCCCTGACATAGACCCATACGGGAACGGCGTACTCGTTGAGGACGGTCAGCGCACAGAAGAACTTGAAGCCCTTGCGCAGCGTTGGGTTGACAGTCTAACGGCTGAGGTCTCTTGTTATAAGTTCAAGCTGCAGCAGACGATCTGCACAGACTATGCCGAAGACATCAATCAGCATTTTGTCGTTGTCTGTCTGAAATATAAGTATTTCGGCTCTGACGATGAAACGCTGAATATCCCTCAGGCGGCTGTTATTGTTACCGAGGACGGCGATTTGCCGATAACGCAGCCTGTCATAAAGAAAAAGAATGTTTAACAATTAAATTAAAAGATTATGTCACAACTTTCATGGGGTAAGTGCACCATTGAGAAAGCAACCTCAACAAAAGGCACTCCCGCCGAGCAGTGGACAGCTATCGACACCCCAAAAGAGGATACAACGAAGCTGACCCCAACAGCGGGTACAGAGAAGACCGCCACAGAAGAGGGCGGCGATTTGGTCGATTCAAGAACAGGTAAGAATACTTATCAGTTCGAGTTCGATTTGTTCGTCAAGAAAGGCGGCACACGCCCGTTTGAGGACGCTGACGGCGTTATTGCGGGAGAATGGGCTTTCCGTCTCACGCCTGAGGACGAAGAGACAGAGGGCTTTCAGATTGACCGCTCAACAGTTCGTTGCGAGGAGAGTTATTCAACCGCTGATGGTAAGATGCTTCACTATGTTGTCAAGGTTCTCAAACCCGCAACGGGCAAGAGCGTGAAGCCGTACACAAAGACAAACCCCGCTTGACTGATGGGCGTAAGGTTCTCAACCAACGGAGCTTTGCGCCTTACAAACGGAGGTTCGTTTCGGTTCAATAACCTGAATGTTCATCTGCACTGAGGGAGCAAGGCGGTCAGGCGCAACCGCCCCTCCCTCTTCAAGGGTCAGAGGTCACAAAAGAAAGACGCTCACGGCGGTTCGTTGCCGCCATGACCCACTTATACATCAATAAAAGTTTTATCATCATGGCAGAAGAAAAGACTATCGAACAGAAAGCCGCCGAGACCATTCTTCAAACACCCGTTGAAGTCAAGGTCGGCAGCAAAACTTATATGACAGCCCCGCCAAGCACGGCAACGCTTATTCTCGCATCAGAGGCTGTTTCACGTTTGCCACACGTTGTTCTTGACCCGAAGAACGTTGTGGAAGAAAGCCTGTCAATCGCAAAAGATTGTCGGGCTTTAGGCGATATTGTCGCAATATTCATTCTCGGAGCAAAGAACCTGAAAGAAAAAGTCAAGGTTCAGGAGAACAGAGAGAAACGCTATCTGTGGGGGTTGTTCAAGCGTCAGGTCGTTGAAGAGGTTGAAGAGGTCATAGACCGCAAGGCAGAACTCGCCCAAGAACTTCTTGAAGAACTCACGCCCGCTGAACTTTATGACCTCACGGTTACTGTTCTTCAAAGAATGAACCTGACCGATTTTTTCGGTCTTACCACTTTCCTGATAGAAATAAATCTGATGCGGCAGACGAAAGTGGAAACAGAAGCGACAGCCCCTGGGCAATAATCGCCGCAACGGTCAAGGCTTACGGGCTGACCTTTGAAGAGGTTCTGTATAACATGAGTTACCCAAACCTGATATTGTACAACGCCGTTCTGCCGTCTTATAACACAAAAGACAAGTCAGACGGTTCAGGCTCAGGGCAAGAGGTAATCAAGGCTGACGACCCGAGAAATAAAGAACGAGTTAAACAATTCTTTGACAGTATCGAATAAATGGAGAACGAGAACGGAAAACTTTTTTACGGAACGGGGCTTGACAACAGTCAACTCCGTGTTGGTGCTGCGGAAGCGAAGAGACTTCTTCACGGCATTGGCAGCACGGCTTCAAGTGAGGGCGACAAGATAGACGACTCAATGAAGAAAATCGGGAAAGCCGTTGCGGGTGTCTTTGCCGTTTCTCAAATCAAAGAGTTCGTTTCTCAGGTCGCAAACGTCAGAGGTCAGTTTCAGCAGCTTGAAATGGCTTTCAAGACCATGCTCGGCTCTGCTGAAAAGGCTGACGCTCTCATGCAGCAGCTTATCAAGACAGCCGCCACAACGCCATTTGGAATGACTGACGTTGCTCAGGGCGCGAAACAACTTCTCGCCTACGGCGTTCAGGCTGACAAAGTGAATGAGACCTTAATCAGGCTCGGAGACATTGCGGCGGGTCTCTCAATTCCTCTGAATGATTTGGCTTACCTCTATGGCACAACCATGGTTCAGGGACGTTTGTACACGCAAGACCTGAACCAATTCTTGGGACGTGGTATTCCTCTGACAGATGAACTTGCCAAGCAGTTCGGCGTTGCGAAAGATAAGGTCAAAGACCTTGTTACTGAGGGCAAGGTCGGCTTCCCTGAGGTTGAAAAGGCGATCATCGCAATGACCTCAGAGGGCGGCAAATTCGGTGGTCTTATGGAGGCTCAGAGCCACACGATAACAGGTCAGATTTCAAACATCGAAGACAGTATCGAACAAATGTTCAATGAGCTTGGCAAGAAGTCTGAGGGCGTTATCTCTGACGTTCTGAGCCTGACATCAAAAGCCATTGACAACTGGGAAAATATCGGCAAGGTTCTTCTTGTCGTTATCAGCACATACGGGGCTTATAAAGCCGCCGTTATTGCTGTTGCCGCCGCTCATAAAATGGCGGCTATATGGGGAGAGGTTTCAGCCTTTCTTTCTCTGACAAAGAGTATAACGTCAGCAAAGGACGCAATGCTTCTTCTTAACATGGCGACAAAAGCGAACCCAATAGGGCTTGTTTTAGGCGTTGTCGCCGCCGCTGCAACCGCTTTCGGTCTGTTCTCAGACAATACAAGCAAAGCGGCTGAAATGACAAGCAAATACGGCGAGAAAGCAACCACAGCCATAACCCGTGTTCAAAGCCTTTCAACAGCCCTGAACGGTCTCACGGCGGGCAGCTCAACCCATAAAAAGGTTATGGACGAGCTAAACGGTATTCTTGAAGACTACGGCGTTCAGGCTGTCAAAGAGGGCGACAGCATTGATACCGTGAACGAGAAGCGCACTCAGGCGATTGAACTTATCAAGCAAGAAGCCATTGAGCGTCAACGTCTGAACGACATCGCCTCAGGAAATGACACATACGCCAAGGCTCTTTCTGACGCTCAGAATGAAATGTTTCAGAAACTTCAAGGGGCTGAGACAGGCGGTACGTTTGCGGGGTTTGTTTGGTCTTCTGACAATGAAGAGTTACAAGAAAACGCTGCCGCCATTTCAACTATTATCGCTCAACAGGTCGAACAGAACATCAACCTGATAGCGGGCAAGACGGGCGAAGAATACGAAAAGGGTCTGAATAAGATTTATGCCAATATTCAAGACAAGATGCGGACTATCGGCATAAGTGAGAAGACAATCGCCAAGGCTTGGTGGGATGACGGCTTTTTCACAAAGACCAACATCGTACAAAATTATATAAACGGCGTTCAGTCAGCAGCAGAGGAACACGACCGTTACACAACAGCCGTGAACAAATCTGCCGCCGCTGAACAAGCCGCTGCCGACAGTTCAATGACATTTGCCGACAAGGTATCAGCCGTTGAGAGAAGCCTACAAAAGCCAACGGACGGCGTTCATCAGTTGTATGAGAATATCAAACAACTCATGTCGCAATACTCTGAGAATACTATCGGCTTTACAATCAAGTTCAGCGGCGAAGTTCCCGCTTGGATGGATAAGATGGGCATTGATGAACTGACACGCCTCGCGAAGCGTTTCGCCTCCATTGGGTCTTCACTGAAAGACGGTCAGGTGGCTTTAGTGAACGGCAAGGTTTACACAAAGCAGCAAGCCTTACAGCGCAGCGCAGAATACGCTCAGGCTGCTGAAAACAAACAGACCGCCGCCGACAACAAGAAGAAACAAGATGAAGCGGCAGCAGAAGAAGCAAAGAAACACGCCAAAGAACGGGCGAGAAAAGCCGCACAAGCCGCCGAAGACAGAAAGCGGGAGCGTGAACAGATTGCCGAGGAAACGGCTGAGAGAAACAACCAAATCGCCGAATACGGGCAGTCTGTCATTGAACAGACTGAGAAAACCGAGCTTGACATCAGACAGGCTAAGATAGAACTCATGGAAGAGGGTTATCAGAAACAAAAGGCGCAGCTCGACCTAAACTATGACCGCCTTATTTCTGAGAACAAAGAACGTGAGCGGCAGATGCTTGAAGCCCTTGCCGACAAAATGGTTCTTCAATGGGAGAACAAACACCCCAAGGCAAAGAACTCTGAGAAACAGGCTTACCGCAACTCTCTTCTGAGTGAAGACAGCGACAGCCGTCTGACACGTCAAGACCTGACAACAGAACAACGGGCGCAGCTCGAATCTTACGAGAAGATAGCCGCCGACACCCGTGTCAAAGGCAATAAAGAGGCTCTGAACACCATGCTGCAAGACAGCCTGACATACGAGCAGCAGCGGGTCAAGATTGCCGAAGAATATCAGAATAAAATCGAAGCCCTCTATGAGCATGACAAAGACGGGAAACGTGTCAAAGATGAAAACGGAAATGACAAGTGGAACGAGGGTGTCACTCAGGGGAACTTCGATGAACTGAACTATCAGCAAGAACAGGCTCTGAACGCCATTGACGAACAATTTGCGCAACGTGAAGAGACATACAAAGCATGGTGCAACGAAATCGCCAATCTGACCCTTGAACAACTTCAAGCCCTCTTGGATAAAGCCGAGGAGGAGTTGAAAAAGGTTGAGCAAGACAAGAAGAACGGCACAGCCACTTCACAGCAAGTTGCCGTTGCCCGTGCAAAGGTCACAACCGCCAAGAACAATGTCGCTCAGGCAAAGGCGAAAGCCGACCTGAACCCTGACAAACGTTCAATCAAACAATGGCAAGACCTCTACAAAACCCTGAATGAGGTAAACAAGACGTTTGAAGAGATTGGCGACACAATCGGCGGCGTTGCGGGAGACATCATTAAGACGGCGGGGCAAATTTCAACCTCTGCCCTTACGATGATAAACGGCATAATGCAGTTGACGCAGAACGCATCTACGGGCGTTCAGGGAACAGCGACAGCCGCCTCAAAAGCAATTCAGACGGTTGAAAAGGCTTCTGTCATTCTGACAATTATTTCAGCCGCCTTGCAGATAGCAACGCAGATCGTGAACCTCTTCAACAATGACGACAAGAAGCAAGAGGAAATTGAGGCTCTTCAAAGACGTATTGACCAACTGCAATGGGAGCTTGACAACGCCGACATCGTGCGCATACAAGAGAAGAGCGGAAAGGCTATTGACCTTGTGAAAGCGAAACTGAAAGAGACACGGGACGAAATGCTGAAAGACATTGAGACCCTTACGGGCTTTGAGGCGATGTGGGCAAGGCTCACGCTGAAAGTTTCACGCAACGATGAACTGTTGAAACAGTCAGCCGAGAAGATTGCAAAGGCTTACGCCAATGTCGCTTACACGGCTGACAAGGCTCTCGGCGGCAAGAAGTACAGTGAAGCCCAACAGCAGCTTGAAAACATCGCACAGCAGCAGTTGCTCATTCAAGAACAGATAGACACAGAGAACAGTAAAAAGAAGACTGACCACGGCAAGATTGACGATTGGGAGCAGAAGATTGAAGAACTGGGCGCAAAGGCGATTTCAATCATAAATGAAATGGTTGAAGACATCATGGGCGGCACAAGTACTGACATCGCAGAACAACTCTCTGACGCTTTCTTTGAAGCCTTTCAGAACGGCGAGGACTACGCAAAGGCGTGGGGCGATAAGGTCAACGAGATAATCGGAGACATAACAAAACGCCTTTTGGTTCAGAAGTTCTTGGAAGAACCCCTCGGAGAGGTCTTTGACAAGTACAAGGCTCAGTGGTTCAAGGACGGCAAGTTCATGGGCATTGACGCTGTTCTGAACAGTCTCTCGGGCTTGACAAATGACCTGAACCAAGTCGGCACAGATTGGATAACGATTTGGGAGGCTCTCCCTCAACAAATCAAAGACATGATTACAGCCGCACAAGACTCAACCCGTGAGACCTCTTCAAGCGGTATCGCCAACGCCTCTCAGGACAGCGTAGACGAGTTGAACGGGCGAGCCACGGCTATTCAGGGTCATACCTATTCAATCAGCGAGAACACAAAACTGCTGCTGAATACGGCGAACCTGATTTTGCAATCAGTCTTGAACATTGAGAGCAACACAGACGGGCTTTCAGACCGTGTGGCGGGCGTTGAGAGCAGCGTGAAAGAGATTAAGGACACAGTAAACGACATCGCCCTTAAAGGCATAAAGATAAAATGACATGAAAGAAGTTATCAGACAGATTTACACACAGGCAAAGCTCCTCGGGGCTTGCCCGTTGTTCAAGGGGACAGAACAGACTGTCGAGGATATTGTCAGGCTGTTCGAAAGCCCTCAGGGTATAGAGTTTTGTATGAAGAACCATTTCCCGAATATGGCGACTTTCAGGCTCTTCAAGCCTCACGGGGTTGAGAAGTACGGCATCTACATTGATGCGGGCACGCTGACCCTGAAAGACCCCTCACGGGCTATCCTGATAGGAAGAACCTCTGCGACCGTATTCTGTTCAAAGACAGAACGGCACGAAATCATTCTTCTTCACGGGGCGAAAGCGATAGTGAATGCAAACAAATGGGCTGTTGCCCGTGTTCAGTCAGAACAGGGCTGCAGCGTCATAAAAAACACCTCTGACAATGCGATTATAATATGATTAACAGACTTTTCATAGACGGTAACGATGCATACTTGCAGTATGGCGTGTATGTGACGAGCGGCGGGTTCAATGAACTTGTCGCCTTTCCACCGTTGAAGTCTGTTGACAGTAACGATTGGCAAGAGGAAGACGGCGTGGAGGCAGACCTTTCAGCCCCTGTTCTCAACACCCGTGAAATTCAGGTCAAGTTCGCTTTTGGCGGACTTTTCAGCCGTTTCTGCGCTTTCATTGAACTGTTGTCTGACGGTGCTTACCATGAGTTCTATTGCGCCCACATACAGCGCACGTTCACGCTCAGAATGACACAGCAGCCGAACCTTGATGTGGCGAGAATGTTAGGCACGGTAACGATCAAGTTCTCTGACGATTTCCCGATGAAAGGCTACAAGTATAAAGCCCCCGTGAGTGAGGTCACGCCGTCAGACGATTATTCGCTTGACAATACGCCATTGACCGATTACGGCTGTCGGGTTCTGAAAGGCTCTCTGTCTGAGGTTATGAAGACCGCACAAGTGAAACAGAACCTTTTGCGGAACATCAAGACGAAGACGGGTGCCATATATGACGGGAAGCGGGTCACGTTCAAATCAAAGGACGTGAAGTTGTATTGCCTCATGCGGGCTGAGAGCCTGACAGAGTTGTGGCGCAACTATGACGCTCTTCTCCATGACCTCATTCAACCCGAGGAAAGGCTTCTGTCGGTCAGAGAACTTGAACAGGATTTCCCGTGTTACTACAAGTCTTGTCAGGTCTCAGACTTCTTCCCTGACGGCAAGATTTGGTTGGAGTTCACTCTGACCCTGACTTTCACGGGGGCTTTCAGACTTGACGACAACGATTTTGTCCTTGCAACGGAAGACGGTATCATCGTGTTCACAGAAGACGGCGAGAACGCAATAGAAATGTTGCCTGACAGTTTCTCCGCCCGTTCTATGCAGTTGGTAAATGACCGTTCTCACATACGTTTCATCAACAATGGCAATATAAGGTTCAACAACTAAAAAATAAAAGACAGATGAAGAAAATAAAAATTTCAGAGTTGCCCCTGTATCAGTCTTTGGTCGGGCTGTTTGTCATGGGAACGGACGTGAATAACAGAAGCGTCAAGGTAAATTTGGAGTTCATTGAGAGCGAGACCACAAAAGCCGTCAAAGACGCTGACACAGCCACGGCTGCTGCTGCAAAGGCTGCGGGGCTTGCAGAGGAAGCGACAAAAACCGCTAACGCTGCCGCCCTGAGAGCGGACACGGCTCAGGTTCAGGCGGCTCAGGCTGCAAAGACTGCGGCAGATGCGGCGCAATCAGCATTGAGCGCAAAAACTCAGGCTGACGATGCAGCAAAGGCGGCTCAGGACGCTGCCGAAGCTGCTCAGGCTGCAAAGACTGCGGCAGACGAAGCAACAACCCTGACAAAAGCCGCCACAGAAGCCTCAGAGAAAGCCACAGCCGCCGCAAAGTCAGCCACCGATAAAGTGCTTGACACGCTCGGAAATATTGTTCCTACGGGCTTGTCTGTTGAGAGTGTTCCCCGCTTGACCCTCGGTAATATCAACCCCGTTTACCTGAAAGCCGTTTTAAGCCCCGACACGGCTCTGAAAAACCTGATTTATATCAGCGACAACCGAGCGGTCGAAGTCGGTTTAGACGGGCGCATTTCAATCTTAAACAAGGGCGTGAGCCGTGTTCACATTATCCCCACATGTAACACAGCCCTTGCCCGTACCGTTCTGATTGAGGTTGGCGAACCGACCCTGAGGCTTGTCACAACACGCCGACAGATGCGTTTCACACAGTCTGGGGCTTTGCGTATGAATTAACAGAATGTCGAACCCGTTAAACAATGAAGAAACATGGGAAAGAAAGGTTACATCAGTGAATTTATGGGCGGCGGTCGAATTGTCTCTCACGGCAAAATCGCTGACCTCTCAAAGGGCTTCAAGCTCCCGAGCGGAAATCCGTTCTCGGTCTATGTCAGACCGAAGTACAGCGTATCAACTCTTGACACGGTTCTGACCGTGCGCTGCTCTCAGGACGAGAACCTGACAGAAGCCCCCGTGCCGTTCAATGATTGGTCGCCGTTGGCTATCTCTGAGATTGCCCCGAACTCAGAACTGTTGAAGACAAATGACGTTTATTGGGGCAGCGGTTCTTATGAGGGGGAGGACACGCCATGATAGTGTCGCTGTTCATCAGTGTTGCTCGGCGCATCAGGACATGGACAGCCGCCCGCCGCAACAAGAGAAAAGACCTCAGAATGAACACAGCGTCCTCGGTTCGGTTCATCAACAAAGGCAATAAATCGTATTTCAAATTCTTAAATTAAAAGTTATGGCATTAACAACAGAACAAGAAGAGAAAGTCGCTCAGATAATTGAGGCTTTCGAGAATGGTAAGCGTTTGTCTGACCTCCCCAATGTGTCAGGCACAAACCCTTATAACCTCTTTTGTGAGGTTCTTGACGAAGACGGAGAGAGCAAGAAAGCAGCCCTCGCAACTCTTCTCCCTTACACAGAAGAACAGAGTTCCTACGGCGTTCAGTTTGACACGGCTGTTTCAAGCCCGACTTGCACCCGTGTCGGCTCTTCTGACCTCCACAAAAGCTGCCCCGTTCAGAACCGTATGCGTGGCTGTCTGCTTGACGATGATGGCAACGTGGTTGAATACCTTGACCCTCGCGATTGGACGGGTCAGGTGCGTGACGGTTCACGAGGTCAGGTCATGGTGGAGATTCCTCTTCACTACCGCAAGTTTGAGACTGACGGCACAAAACTGACCGTCCGCATATCTGAACTTCCTCTACCTGGCTATCATCAGGTGCCAAAGTGTTATGTGTCGGCTTACGAGGCTTCTCTTGACCGCTCAAACAACAAGTTGGCTTCCGTCTGCAACGCCACAGAGCAGTACAGAGGCGGTAACAATAACGCCAATTATGACGGCACATACCGCTCATTCTTGAACCGCCCCGTTACATCAATCAGCCGCACGAATTTCAGAAACTACGCCCGCAAGCGCAAGTCAGGCAGCACCGAATGGAACTGTATGACTTATGACATGCAGAAGACCCTTTATTGGCTCTTTGTCATTGAGTACGCCACACTTAACTCTCAGGCGGCTTACAACGCTTCGCCGACCGCTGAGGGCTTTCATCAGGGCGGCTTGGGTGACGGTGTGACAACATTCAGCGGCAACGATTGGAACAACTTCAACGGCTATAACCCGTTTGTTCCTTGCGGTATCTCTGACAGCCTCGGAAACAGAACGGGCGTTGTCGATTACACAGTCAACAATGAGGCTGAGAGCAACCCGATAACAAAGACTTTCCAAGTTCCCCGTTACAGAGGCGTTGAGAACCCATTCGGACATATTTGGCAGTGGACGGACGGCATTAACGTGCGTATCAGCCCGAACGCCGACAAGGGCGGAGACGGTCTTTCAAAGGTCTTTGTTTGCTCTGACCCCGCAAAGTTCAACGACAGCAATTATGAGGGTTATTCTCATGTTGGCAATGAAGCCCGTACAGAGGGCTATGTGAAAGAGGTCATTTTCGGAGAGGGTGGCGAGATTATGCCAAAGACAGTTGGCGGCGGTTCTACCACTTATTTCTGTGATTATCATTACACAAACATTCCAACGACTGAAACACTCCGTGGGGTTCTGTTCGGCGGTTTTGCGGATAGCGGCTCGAATGCGGGCTTCGCCTGTTCGTACTCGAATAACGCCCCCTCGAATGCGTATGCGTACGTCGGTTCTCGCCTTTGCTTTTTCCCCGCAACAGCGTAACACGCCCCTCGTTCATCGTTTAACCCTTTAACTCAATAAGAGACAATGGAAGAAAATAAGAAGCCCGATGACGGTTCACTTGCCTTTCTGAACATACCCCGTGACGAAAGCAACCGTTCTTTCAACTGTGACGAGACAACCCAATCAAAGTTGGTCAACACCTCATTTTGGGTCTGTGACTTCATAGAGGACGTGCCGACAAGGTTCAGTAAGACAAAAGGCACAAAAGGTCAGACGCTTGTCAAGATTAAGCCCGATAAGAACAGCCCTGAGGCTGACGCTAAGAAGTTCTTCACGGGTTCAGCAGACATTCTCTACGTTTGTCAGGAAATCAAGAAGCGCAACGCCTTTCCTCGCCGTGTCACGTTGAGAGGAAACGGAAACCGTTATTGGTTTGAATAAAGAGACATAAAAATATTAAGGTTGGTCGCTCCCGTGGGGTTCTGTTCAGCGGTAATGCGAATAACAGCTCGAATGCGGGCTTCGCCTATTCGAACTCGAATAACACCCCCTCGAATACGAATACGAACATCGGTTCTCACCTATGCTTTTTGAATATTTTCATCAGGTGTCAAAGCCTGAAAAAGATATTAAGGGCGGCAACCGTACCTCTTGGTAAAAAACTTCTGAAAACTGAAATGTGTCGGTAGGAACGCCTGTTGTATGGGCTACCGAAGGCTCAAATTAAGAAAGCAAAGAAACATGAAGCGTATTGACAACTTATACGACAAGATAATCTCGTTAGACAACCTCCGCCTCGCAGATGAAAATGCGAGACGGGGGAAGACGAACACATACGGGGTCAAGGTTCACGACAAGAACCGAGAACAGAATTTGTTGGCTTTGCATGAAGCCTTGCTGACAAAGACGTTCAAGACCTCCCCGTATGACGTGTTCACGATCTACGAGCCGAAAGAAAGAATTATTTATCGTCTTCCGTATTATCCTGACCGTATCGTCCACCATGCTGTCATGAACATTCTTGAACCCATTTGGGTGCGGCTCTTCACTTATAACACGTATTCTTGCATCAAGGGTCGTGGTATTGAGGGCTGCGCCCGTAGGGTTGACAAGATAATCAAGAGTTTTGAGGGCAAGCCTCTCTTCTGTCTGAAAATTGACATCAAGAAGTGCTACCCCTCCATGCGTCACAGGGTTCTGAAACGGCTCATACGCCGAAAGATTAAAGACAAAGACCTTTTGTGGCTTCTTGATGAAATCATAGACAGCGCATCAATGGATGATGCGGGCAGACCGCTAACAGAGGCTGACAAGGCTCAAAGCGACCCCGAGGACGCTCACGGGCTTCCGATAGGCAATTATCTGAGCCAATACCTCTCAAACCTCTGTTTCTGTTATTTCATGCACTGGGTAAATGAACAGCTTGCAGAACTTGTGAAAGAGGCTCTGAGGCTGACCGTAAAGCCCCATATTGAATGTACTGAATACGCTGACGATATAACGTTCTATGCGGAAAGCAAAGCCGTTCTGCATGAGGTTCTGAAACTCATTCGGGTTCAACTTGAAGACGGTCTGTCCTTGAAGATAAAAGACAACTATCAGATATTCCCCGTAGCGAAGAACCGTTATGACAGACACGGGCGTGCGCTTGATTATGTCGGTTACAAGTTCTACAGAGAACAGAAGTTGATGCGCAAGTCAATAAAACAGAATTTCTGCCGTGAAGCCGCCCGCCTGAACAAACGGGAGAAGCCGTTGAGCGAAAAGGCTTACAAACAGGCTGTCTGCCCGTGGTTGGGTTGGGCGAAACACAGCAATTCAAGACATCTTTTGAAAACAATTATTAAACAGAAGTATTATGGCATTTTATGACAACAAGCCCTCCAAGTTGGAGGCAGTGGGTAACGGTTCTTATTTGTACCGTTGGAATATTCAGGAGGTAAAGCCTGAGAGCGTTGAACAGAAATCAGAAGAGGGCGCAGAGGCTCAGGCAGAGAAAGCCCCTCAGTTCTCATGTGAAGAGGTCTCAGTGTGGGAACCGCTGACATCAAACAAAATCACAGAGGCGGTAATTACCTCAAAGTGGGACGCTAACTACGAGCAGAAACTTGTCAATGAGTTCAACGCCGCACAGCTCGGCTTATACGGCGCAAAGACATCTGACGAGGCGAAAGCCCGCATTAAGGCTTACACAGATTATCTTACAGAGCGTGCCGCCCTGAAAACTCAGGTAGATGCGGATTGCGCCGAGTTCGGTATTCTCTAACTCTCTGTTTCAGGAGTGAGGGGCGGGCGGTTCAGGCTGTCAGCCTCTCTACTCTTTGAAAAATGGCGGTAACTCATTCTAAAGCCCCACAAAGCGTTTTTGAAGTGATTGCCTTATAAGCATACCACAGAGAAAAGTAAACGCCGTGTGCGTCAAATTCGCAAAAAATAACTCTCAAATCAAACGACAATGATAATTTACAACGACAAAGGCAAGAAGCTCCTTGAAATTGAGGTTGACGATAACAGTTATCGCCACAGAGTTATCATGGGCGATTATAACCTCACGCTTTATTACAGCCTCGCAGAACACGTTGAGTTGCCCGTGGGCTGTTATTGTGACTATCAGGGAGAACGCTTCACGCTTGAACGCCCTGAGGCTTTCAAGATGAAACACAGCCGCAGTTTTGAATACACCGTGACAATGGAGAGCAGTCAGGCAAAGGCGAAGATTTGGAAGTTCAGAAACCCCGTTGACGGGCGACTGAAATTCAGCCTGACCGCCAAGCCCCATGAGCACCTCCAAATGTTCGTTGACAACATGAACCGCCGTGACACGGGTTGGGCGGTCGGCTCTTGCGTGTCAGGCGATGAAGTCTGCATATCGTACAGCCACGCTTTCTGTTATGAAGCGTTGGAACAAATGGCTTCAACCCTGAACACGGAATTTGAGTTCAACGGCAAGACCGTCTCGCTCCGCAAGGTTGAATATAACAAGAACAACCCGCTGCCGCTCTCATACGGACGTGGCAACGGCTTCAAGCCAAATGTGGGGCGTTCTAACTATGGGGAAACGCCTCCGAGTGAAATTCTCTACGTTCAGGGCGGTTCAGACAATATAGACCCGAGCAAATACGGAAGCTCAGAACTTCTTTTGCCGAAGTCTCAGTCAATAGGCTTTGACGGCGTTTACTTTGAAGACGAAGAGGGCTTCAACGCTGACAACGCCCGTTACTATATGACTGACGATTTGGGGTTCTCAATCAGAAGAAAAGACAAAGACCTGACAAGCCTCGCCGAGAGCAGTCTTGACTGTTCAGACATCTACCCGAAGCGTGTCGGCGAAATCTCTTCTGTTGTGTGTGTTGACAAAGACAAGAACTTTTACGACATCATAGACAACTCAATTCCTGAAAACCTTGACTACGAGAAATGCCTGATAGACGGCGAGACCATGACCGTGATATTTCAGACGGGCATGTTAGCGGGAAAAGAGTTTGAAGTGAAATACTATCACAAATCAATTCTGAACCCTGACGGCTCTTTGAAGAAAGCCGCCCGCCGCTTTGAGATAACGCCGCAAGAGATTGACGGGCAGACCATGCCGAATGAGACCTTTTGCCCACGGGCTAACGAGAAATACGCTGTCTTCAAGTGTATGTTGCCTGACGCTTATATCTGCGACAACGCCACAAAGTCAGGGGCTTCATGGGACATGTTCCGTCAAGCCGTGAAAAGTCTCTTTGACAACGAGGAGACAAAGTTCACGTTCACGGGAGACCTTGACGGCATTTGGGCGAAGAAAGATTGGCAGAACATCGGCGGGCGTATCAAGCTCGGCGGGTATATAAAGTTCTCCGATGAACGCTTTCAGAAAGACGGCGTTCTCGTCCGCATCACGGGCATTAAAGATTATATCAACAAGCCGCACAGCCCCTCTCTTGAACTGTCAAACGAGACGAAAAGCGCATCTTTCTCTTCAAAGTTGAAGCAGCTTGAAAGCGAGGAGGTGGTCATTGAAGACAACCACCGTGATGCTATTCAGTTCACAAAGAGACGGTTCAGGGACGCGAAAGAGACAATGAGCATGTTGGAGGCTTCGCTTCTTGAAAACTTCACTCAGAGCATAAGCCCTATCGCTATACAGACAATGCAGATGCTTGTCGGCGATGAAAGTCTTCAATTCCGTTTCGTCTCTTCAAAGACAAACCCGACACAGGTCAGTCATACGATAAACTACGATCAGGCGACAAAGACCCTGAAAGCGGCTGCGGGTCTCATTCAGCACCTGACGCTCGGCGTGTCTTCTTTGAGTTCATCGCATAAGCCCGAAGAATACTTATATTGGAACGTTGAAGAGTTTGAGAGCGCAAGACTTGAAGACGGGTCAAAGAAGTATTATCTATACGCAAAGGTCAGCAAGACAGCCGACAAGGGCGTTTTCTTTCTCTCTGAGAGCGCAAAAACGTTGAATGGTGTTGACGGTCACTACTGCCTCCTTGTCGGCGTTCTGAACAGCGAATACAACGGGGAGAGAAGTTTTGCCACGCTCTACGGCTTCACAGAGATATTGCCAGGGCGTGTAACGACCGACAGAGTTGTTTCAGGTGACGGCAACAGCTATTTTGATATGCTCGCCAACGCCATGAAGCTCGGGGACGCTCTTGACTTCAATTCGGCGGGGGACGGTAAGCTCAGAATAAAAGGCACAATCGTTCAGAGCCAAAGCGGTCAAGAGAGTTATATCGGCTGTTATAGGGGCGAATACAACGCCTCATACACTTATTATAATGGCGATGAGGTTACTTTCACAAAAGACGGCAATACGTCAACATACAGAATGTTTAGCGACACGCCTGTCAAGGGCGTTGAGCCGACAAACTCTCTTTATTGGCAAGTCGTAGCTCAGGGTTCAAAGGGGGCTGACGGCACTTCTGTTAAAATCAAGGGGCAGGCTTACGCACATTATTCAACAATGGAAGAATGGGATCAAGACAGAAGAAAGCCCGTTGTCCTGATTGATAAATATACGCTGACATCGGGGGAAACGACCGAGGATAAATATTGTGTTGTCAAGAAGCTCGGAAGACCCTTTGCGGGAGCGGCTGAGGGTTGGATGACCGTTTACGCAGAGGAGGGAGACGCTTATATAATGAACTCAGACGATGAAGCCCTGAACGGTTGTATGTATGTGCCTCAGACAGACAAATGGCAAAACGTGGGTCGGATAAAAGGCGACAAAGGCGACACGGGTCAAGAAGGCGCAGCGGGTAAGTTCACTGAACTACGTTACGCCAAGAACGGCTCAACAACAACGCCGCCCGCTCTGTCAAAATCAAGCCTGAACCCGTCAGGGTGGACTACTGAGGTGCCAACGGTTGCAAGTTTTGAATATCTGTGGCAGACAACAGCCGTGAAGTCAGGTGACGGCAAGACGCTTCTTTCTCAGTGGTCAACCCCCGTGAGAATAACACCGTACAACGGCGTTGACGGTCAAGACGGCGCAGACGGCAAGGACGGAACAAACGGGCGTGGTATAAGAAGCGTGACAGAGTTCTACGGGGTCAGTCAAAACAGCAAGGTAAGACCGACCGTTTGGTCTGTTTCAACAGTGCCGACTCTCTCTGAGACAAACAAGTATCTTTGGAATTATGAACGCATCTTTTATACTGACGGTTCTTCTGTCACGACAACCGCTGTTATTATCGGCTGTTATGGAGACAAAGGGCGTGGCATTGTTTCAATAACAGAAATGTATCTTGCCACAAACCTCTCAACAGGCGTGACAAAGAATACTATCGGTTGGAGCAGTTCTGTTCAAGATATTTCTGCCTCGCGCCCGTACTTATATAATTATGAGATTATAAAGTACTCAGACAACACAACAGAAGAGACAGACGTTGCCCTGATTGGGCGTTGGGGAGCTGACGGCTCAGACGGTCAAGACGGTCGGGACGGTGTGTCAGCCGCCTCAGTCTATCGTGGCGAATACTCTTCAACGAAGCGATATTACGGCAACTCATTCAGGGTTGACATCGTGAAGTATAACTCGGCTTATTATATCAGCCGTGTTGACGCTCCAAACGGGTCAGGCGGCTTCACGGGCGTTGCGCCAACCAATACAAATTATTGGAACGCATACGGGGCGAGCTTTGAGAGTGTGGCGACAAGTCTTTTGTTGGCTGAACTTGCCAATATTGCGGGGTTCATCTTCCGCAACAACCGTCTTGAAAGTCAGACCCTTTCAGACGGTTCAACAACAGACGGGGCGACAAGCAAAACTCCTATGGTGTTCCTGAACGGTCTCACGGGGCAGGCTTCATTTGCGGGCGGTAAAGTTGTCTTCAACTCTGACGGAACTGTCAACATCGGTAACGGCAAATTCACTGTTGACAAGAACGGCAACGTGACGATTAACAACCTCACGATGAACAATATCACTGCTAACTCAGGAACGTTTCAGGGGAAAATCAATGCGAACAATGGCATTCAGTTCCCGTGTCAAAGTCTGAGCGGTAACACGGGAACAATAAAGAATAACGTCACATTCGTTACGATTAAGCCAAATTACGACCAATATATGAAGACGTTTTATTTCCCGTCAAACCCGAATACAGGGCAGCTTTTGATTGTGAAAAACATCTCAAAAGATACGCAAATTCAGATTGACGGAAACGGACATAAGATATATTGTGACACGACAGGCGGCGTTGACACCTACGATTACACAGACTATTATTTCAGAAAAGTATGGCTGAGTTATTCAAGGTGTAAAATGTTCATCTTTGACGGCTCTTGTTGGCAGCAAGTATGTACGTATGACTTTTAACAGATAAACGGCTCAGAGAGGCGCAAATTAGCCTCTCTGACCTTTATTACATCCATTATGTGTTTATATTGTAATCATATTAAGTACCTTTGTACTCACTTAAAAAATAAAGAAACATGAAGCAGAAAGTAATCAAATGGTTGAAAGCGAGCAATCGTTGGAAACACCTTGTCGGCGGGTTCTTGATAGGGCTTGGGGCTGACGATTGGTATTGTGCCTGTTATACGGGTGCGGGTGTGGGAGCTGCCCTTGAACTGAAAGACGTTCTTTATGGCGGCTCTTGGGATTGGATAGACTTCGCTCTGACAGCGAGCGGGGCGGTTGTCGGACATTCAATCAGAGTTGTGCTATGAATGAGGTTCAACACGTTACAGAGATAGCCAAAGGCATAAGCGACCTCGGCTTAATGGCTGTTACGGCGGCTTTCTTTCTCCTTTTGTCGGCGGCGATGATGATAGCCATTTTTAGGTGGTTCAAAAACATCATCAATGACATGATACAGGAGCAGAAGAACGGCATGAAAGACCTGACAGAAGAGACTCGGAAACAGAATGACATGCTGCAAGACATATCAGAGGGGCTTCGTACAGAGACACAGCTGCGTATCAGAAACCTGACGGGCTTTGCCTTTGACCTGACTGTGGAACAGGTGTGCCGTCTTATTAAGAGGGTCAGAAAGGAAAACCACATCATCGACCATGAGGCAACGGCAGAGAAAATACGAAAGTCTCTAAAAGTCATTCATGAAGACAGAAATAGCCGCTTTGACCCGTTCACATACCACGGGAAGCCGCTGTCAGACTTCTGCGCTCCTGAATGGGTTGAAGACGTTGCCAAGGTCGTTGAGAGTGAAATATACAATGAGGACGGGGAAAACAACGCCCGTGCTTACACTAATGTTAAACTTGCGTATGATAACATCAAAACAGACTTTTATCAGCGCATAAACGGAACAAACTTATGATAGTATTAATTGACAACGGTCACGGAGAAGACACAGCGGGCAAGCGTTCTCCTGACGGAAGACTTAGAGAGTACGCCTACGCCCGTGAGATTGCCAAGCGTCTGCAATGTGCCTTGTGCCGTGAACTTGGGGCGGGTCACGTCTTTCTCTTGACCCCTGAGACAAACGACATTAGCCTGAAAGAACGCTGTCAGAGGGCAAACAACCTCTGCAAGGCTCACGGGGCTTCAAACGTTCTGTTGGTCTCTCTTCACAACAATGCGGCGGGGGCTGACGGCAAATGGCATGAAGCCCGAGGGTGGTCGGCACACGTCTCTCTGAACGCCTCTCAGAAGAGCAAGACCCTCGCAACGTGTCTCTGTCAGGCGGCAGAGAAAAACGGGCTGAGAGTGAGAAAATACACGCCACAGCAGCCGTTCATCATTCAGAACCTCGCCATCTGCCGAGACACGAACTGCCCCGCCGTCTTGACTGAGAACCTTTTTCAGGACAACAGGGAGGACGTGGACTTTCTTCTGAGTGAGGAGGGCAAGGCTCTCATCACAAAGGTTCATGTGGAGGGCATTCTGTCTTACATCAAAAGCGTAGGGAAATGACAAAGAAACTGTTCATCTTATTAGCGGCGGTCTCACTCTTGTGGGGCTGCTGCCCTTGCCGTAACCTGACAAAAGAAACAGACCGTCAGGACAGCACCCGTGTTGAGGTCAGGACAAAGACAATTCTCGTCCCTGATACCGTGTTTGTTGAGATACCCGCTCAGACAGCCGAGCGCACAACCCGTGACAGCGTTTCACACCTTGAAAACGACTACGCCGCCTCTGACGCTCGCATCAACCCTGACGGCTCTCTGTTTCACGACCTCAGGACAAAGCCTCAGAAGAAAGCCGTAGAGACCGACAAGAAGATTGAGACCCGTGACAGCGTGGTTTACCGAGACAGATACCTGAAAGTCAAAGAAAAGGTTTCTGTTCCCCGTGACCTGACAAAGTTTCAGAAAGCCGAAATCTTCGGTTTTTGGTTCTTGTTGGCTGTTATCTCTTTGTTTGTGTATCTCAGGCGGCTACACAAAGGCTGAAAACGCTGAAAATGATTAAGAAGTAAGCATAAAAATCGGAAATTTTATCGGAAATCCAAAAGATTTTCTTACCTTTGTGACAAATTTTGAAAAATATAGCGTTTGCTATTGTTTTGAGGGTCAAGAAAATCGCCAAAATTTCAGACAGCCTTAGAAGCAATGGTAGATGCCCACGTATATCGTGGGCATTTTCCTTGTGGGCTGTTCGGGTGTTTGGCGATACCTCTTGACCGACAAGGGGATGCCCACGTTTTTACGTTGGGTCTTCTGTGACAACGGCAAGCCGTGTTTTGCAAAGGTACAGAGATTTAACGTAAAAACAGCAGATATGGATTTCAAAGATTCGATAAAACAAATATCTGAGCGCATTGAGAGCCTGAAAGACAACTTGAAGACAGAGGAAGCCACGAAGACGGCTCTCATTCTGCCTTTCCTCAGTGCGCTCGGCTATGACGTGTTCAACCCGTTGGAGGTGCTGCCTGAAATGAGTTGTGACATCGGCATGAAAAAGGGTGAGAAGATTGACTACGCCATTCTCAGGGACGGCGAGCCGATAATCTTGATTGAGTGCAAGCATTGGGAGCAAGACCTGAACTTATATGACAACCAACTGATACGTTATTTCAACGTGTCAAAGGCGAAGTTCGGGGTCTTGACAAACGGCATAATTTATAAGTTCTATACAGACCTTGCCGAGCCAAACAAAATGGACGAGAAGCCGTTCTTGGAAGTGAACCTCCTTGAACTGAAAGACGCTCAGGTCGAAGAGTTGAAGAAGTTTCACAGGTCTTATTTTGACGTTGACAACATTCTCAGTTCGGCAAGCGAGCTTAAATACATGGGCGAACTGAAAGCCGCCATATCAAAGGAGTTCGCGAACCCGTCCCCTGACTTTGTGAGGTTCTTCGGGAAACAGGTCTATGACGGGGTTTTCTCCCAAAAGGTTCTTGAACAGTTCACAGCCCTCACAAAGCGCACAATCGGCAGTTATATAAATGACATCATTTCTGACCGCCTGAAAGCGGCAATCAAGACTGATGAAGAAGCAGCCGCCACAGAACAGAAGACCGCCGAGCCGTCAGGAGAACAGCCCTCAGAGGCTGAAACGCCTGATGATGGTATCGTGACAACAGAGGAAGAGCTGGAGGCGTTCTTTCTTGTGAAGTCAATCCTCCGTGGCGTTGTCAGTTCTGACCGCATCACTTATAAGGACACCCGATCATACTTCGGGGTTCAGATTGACAACAACGTGCGGAAGACCGTTGTCAGGTTCTATTTCAACCAACCGAAGAATAAGCGTATCGCCGTTATCTCAGAAGACAAGTCAGAGCGTATGTATAAAATACAGAGCCTTGACGAGATATACAACTACGCTGATGAACTGACAGAGGCGGCGCAGAGATACCTCTAAGCGGGTCAAAGCCGATTGCGCCCGTATGTCGGCGTAAGTCTTTTCAGGTGATAACTTACACGAGATTGAAAAGTAAAGCCCACATACGGCGTATTCGAGAAAAATAACTATCTTTGCATTGAAGAGACATGAAGAGGGGTCAAAAAGCCCCTCTTTTTACATTTTTGTTGCTGTTTTGTTGCTCTGATGAATTGTTAAAGACTGAAACACTGCTATAAATCACTGATTTACAAGTTATCACAGATTTTCTGCGTGGGAAAGTGATTGTTCTGCATCG
>ERZ1026874.138-NODE-138-length-50004-cov-21.153677_pt1 | contig 50004 bp, 45 predicted proteins | sample MGYA00380167_ERZ1026874 | MGnify/ENA primary metagenome ERZ1026874 (study PRJEB33269, sample SAMEA4719803) | human gut metagenome | biome: human-associated habitat; feature: organic feature; material: feces | place: Cameroon | collected 2013-10 ...
AAGTTCTCTTCACATACCTGGCTACCTTATCTCACCCCTAACGGGGTGATCCATTTATCCATGTAATTTATCGACGTCAAAAATCCGATAAAATCGTGCAGAAAAAATTGATAGATTTTGAACATCCTACGAAAAATGACAAACAACAAAACAACCGCGATACTCTTGATAGTCAATAAGTATCGCGGTCGTTCGTCATTTATTACATGCACATAAGAATTACTTATATCGCATCCACTTTATCATCTCTTTTATGCTGGGCTTTTTGCCATACATTAAGATGCCCACACGATAGATGCGAGCGCTACACCACACAAAGAATAGAGCGGTGGCATAGAGAATGGCTAACGAGAGCAATTCTTGCCACATGGGCACATTAAATGGGATGCGCACCATCATCACGATGGGAGATGTGAGAGGGAACATAGACGACCAAAAGGCCAATGGACCGTTGGTGTTTTCTGCCGAACCCATTGCCGCATAAATACCAAAAATCATGATGATGATAACTGGCATCATAAATTGCGAAGAGTCTTCTTGCTCGTTGACCGAAGCACCTATAGCTGCAAAGAACGAGGCATAAAGCAGATAACCACCAATAAAGTAGAGCACAAAACAGGTACCCAATTCAGCATAGGGCAAATTGATTAAGGCTGCAAATAATTGCTGCGACTCGCTCGGCATAGCAGTTTGCATAGCTGCAGGATTAGCTGCTGCACTCATACCCGCCATACCCATTTGCTGTGTTTGCGCCATATCTGCCCCAGAGATGCCGAATACGGTGCCTGCCACTGTGAGTATAACTGCCAACATGATGCCCCAAATGGCTAACTGCACAAAGCCCACTAAGGCTATACCCACAATTTTACCCATCATGAGTTGAAATGGTTTTACACTCGACACCATGAGTTCGACAATGCGATTGGTTTTCTCCTCCATCACACTTTGCATAACCATGCCACCATAAGACATGACGAACATGTAAATTAAGAAGGTAAAGATGAAGCCTGCAGCTATGGCTATATTGGTGTCTGACGAGGTGGTGCTACCGTCGGCTGTGCGCTTCATTGTGGGCACTGAAATTTCAGTTTGCACATCCTTAATAATTTTGTCTAACCCCGCAATGCCCGTTGCCTCAAGTTTGTCATGTCGTATTTTTTCGTTGAGCACATTGTTGACATACGACAATAACCCTGCTGCCACTTCGTTGCGCGAATAGATGGTCACAGCCTTAGGATTTTGTACTAAATCAGCCCGAATGTCTACCACCGCCTCGAATTGTGTGGTGTCTGAATAATAAGCCTTGTTGTCGGGGTCGGTAATGGGGATGTAACGATAGGTTTGATCGTCCTTGAATAGTGACACATATTTGCCTGTTGCATCTGCCACAGCCACTTCCTTTTGGTCGTTATCTTTGATGGTCGACAACCAAATGGGCACAAACACCAAGGCTGCAAAAATAAAGGGCATCAGCACAGTGAGGATGATGAACGACTTTTTTTTGACACGCGTTGAAAACTCTCTCGACGCTACTAATATAAACTTATTCATGATCGTTAGTCTGCTGTACGGTTTTCAAAAATATTTCTTGCATAGAGGGCATTTGCTCGCTAATAGAACGCAGTTCTATGTGATTTGCCACAGCGCTAATAAGTTGTGAGTTTGTGAGTTGCTCTGCCTTTTGAAGGGTGTAGGTGTGCAAATCGCCCGAATGGGTATGGTTTATCACATTGAATTGCCCTTCGACGGACTGCAAACTGCCACACTTTGCCACAGCCTCGTAGACTCCTGTGCGAAAACGCTCTTTCACCTCGTCAACATGGCCCGATAGCACTACTTGCGAGTGGTTTATTAAGGCTATTTCGTCGCACACTTCTTCGACCGACGACATGTTGTGCGTTGAAAAGATGATGGTGTGTCCTTTATCGCGCAGCGCAAGGATTTCGCGTTTCAGCATTTCGGCATTCACGGGGTCGAAGCCTGAGAAGGGCTCGTCGAAGATTAACAAGGGGGGCTCGTGAAGCACGGTGATGATGAACTGCACTTTTTGCTGCATACCCTTTGAGAGTTCTTCGAGTTTTTTGTTCCACCATGGCATAATGCCAAACTTTTCGAACCAGATTTTTAAACGTGTGGTGGCATCAGCCTTGCTGAGTCCTTTGAGTTGTGCCAAATAAATGGCTTGCTCGCCCACCTTCATTTTTTTATAAAGTCCGCGCTCTTCGGGCAAATAACCTATTTGCATCACGTCTTCGGGGCGAAATTCATGCCCGTTGAACATAACCTGTCCGCTATCGGGGGCGGTGATGCGATTGATGATTCGAATAAGGGTTGTTTTGCCTGCTCCATTAGGACCAAGCAGTCCGAACACTTTGCCACGCGGCACACTGATGCTCACATCGTTGAGTGCGGTGTGGGCTGCATAACGCTTGGTGATATGCGATGCTTCAAGAAATATGTCATGCATAATGCCTAATTTATAAGGTTTGTATTAAGGATGGTTTTTAAAATTCTAAAAATGCTGATTAAAAAAAATATACACCCATTTGTTTATTTAGACGGACAAACAGGTGTATATGCTACAATTTTTGTTGAAAATCTGTATGAGTGTGTAAGCCTCCTCAATGTCTACAACTATAACTGCGTTTCGCCCTCCACAAAGCTCTCCATAAACATGTGCTCACCATCGAACACTGCGTATGAGAATTGGGTAATCCAATCGCCCAAAATCATGATACGCGTGGTGCGCGACAACATTAAATCGAGCTCAATATGGCGGTGTCCAAAGATGAAGTAGTTAATGTCGGGGTGTGTTTGCAAATATTCTTTTGCAAAGATAATGAGCGACTCTTTATGCTCGCCTTGATAGGGCGGTTCTTTGCCGTCTTCGCGTTTTAGGCGTGAATGACGTGCCCACTCCAAACCAAAAGCTACGCCCCAACGCGGATGAAGCATGGAGAAAAGGCGTTGACAAGTGGTGCTGTGAAACAAGGCACGCAGAAACTTAAACTTTTTGTCTTTTGAGCCAAGACCATCGCCGTGCCCCAGGAAGAAGGTTTGTCCGTGTAACTCTACCACCTCGTTGTGGCGGTGAAGCGTCATGCCACACTCTTTTTCAAAATAATCGTGTTGCCAAATATCGTGATTACCAATAAAGTAGTGTACTTCGACGCCCATATCGGTAAGCTCGCTGATTTTGCCGAGCAAACGAGTGTATCCCTTTGGCACTACGTTTTTATACTCATACCAAAAGTCGAAAATATCGCCCATCAAATACACAGCCTCGGCTTTGTGCTTGATGCTGTCGAGAAAGTTTACCAAGCGGCGTTCTTGCATACGTGGATGCGGAATGGCAAGACTACCTAAATGCGCGTCAGAAAGGAAATAGATGTTGCGACGCGCTGTATTTTCTGATTGATTATTGTGCTGGCTCATAACTAAACGTATTTTTCGGGCATATTATATAAGTAGACGTTTGCTACATACTACATGAACCCGAGTTCTAACTTAGCTTCGTCGGTCATCATGTCTTTATCCCATTCGGGTTCAAAAACAAGGTTGACTTTGGCATCTTTTACACCTGTAATGCCATCGAGTTTGGTGCGCACGTCCTCCACAATAAAGTCTGCTGCAGGGCAGTTAGGTGCGGTGAGTGTCATGTCAACTTCGAGTATGCCATCGTCGTGTAAATCGATGCGATAAATCAATCCCAGGTTATAAATATCTACAGGGATTTCGGGGTCGTATACGGTTTTGAGCACATCAACTATGCGCTCTTCTATTTTAAGTTTTTCTGTAGCTTCCATATTTTTAAAATGATTGATGCCGCAGTATTTAAATACGGCCTTCGTCTTGATAACTATAAAACCCTTTATCTGTCACAATAACATGGTCGATGAGAGTAATTTGCATGATTTGTGCTGCTTTTTTTACTTTCTCGGTCAAATGGTCATCGTCTCGGCTGGGCTTAAAACTGCCCGACGGATGATTGTGAATAAGGGCAATGTGAGGGGCATTGGCAAGCAGAGCCTCTTTCAGCAACATACGCACATCTACCACCGTACCCGTAATGCCACCGCGACTAAGTAACTTTGAGCCTAAAATGCGTAGGCTCTGACTCAATAACAAAACGTGACACTCCTCGTGCGGAAGGTCTTGCATTTTGGGTCTGAAGTAGTTATAGATGTCGGCAGACGAGGTGATTTGCACAGATTGACTGCTCTCGCTACCACGGCGCACACCTATCTCGCAAGCAGCTAAAATGGTGATGGCTTTGGCAGGTCCTACGCCTTTATATTCGCATAGTTCGGCAATGGTTTTACGTCCTAAGGTGGTAAGGCTTCCGTTGCAATCGTTCAAGATGCGTTGCATCAGTCCCACTGCATTTTCGTCGGTATTGCCCGAGCCAATGAGTATCGCTAACAACTCGGAGGTTGAGAGCGACACGGCACCTTGCGCTATGAATTTTTCGCGCGGACGGTCATCAAGTGCCAAATCGGTGATGCTGAGTTTCATGCTATTATTTGTTGCTTAAAGGGATGGAAAAATCCCTGAGGGAGAAGGTTATTTATAAAAATTCTTGCTGAATGCTTCGAATTCGCCTTTGCCCAATACACAGCGTCGCCACCATGCACGCCAAAAGCCCGAACCATATCCCCACAACTGAATGTAGGCAGCAGCAACAGCTCGTAGCCCTACACCCACACTATGCTCTTGCACAGAGGCATCGGCAAAGATGATGAGGGAAAACAGCACAAAGGGCAACAACATGACCCACCAATGCGGACAGCCCACACATGCAGCCACCACACTCAACGCTACCAAGAGCACACAACCTAAGGTGAACACCGCGGGTAGCGTGTGAACCAACTTGAGTGTGCCCGGATGACGCTTGGTAAGATTGATGCGGGCTATGCCAGAGTTGTGTACTTGCTTAAAGAATTTTTTAAGGTCGGTGCGACGCTTATGCCATACCCATGCACCAGGAAAGAGGCGGCACTTATATCCACCCTTAAAAATGCGTGTCGAGAAGTCGATGTCCTCGCCAAAACGCATTTTCGAGAATCCTTGCAAAGCATTATAAACCTCGCGATTTACGCCCATATTAAAGGAGCGCGGATAGAACTTATCCATCTTCTTTTTTCCACCACGAATGCCACCTGTGGTAAAGAACGAGGTCATGGCATAGTTTATGGCTTTTTGCATGGGCGTAAAGTCTTTATGCGCACGGTCAGGACCCCCAAAAGCATCGCAGGCATGATGTTGCAATTCATCGTCAACAGCCTGTAAATATCCTTGCGGAAGCACTACGTCTGAATCGAGAATAAGCACATATTCACCTTGGGCACGCGCTACGCCATAGTTGCGTGTTTGTCCGGGTCCTGAATTGGGCTTATTATAATAGCGCACATTCAAGACCGTTGCATAGCGATTCACCACATCTTGGCATGTGATGCTCGATCCGTCTTCTACCACCACTACCTCGAAGTCTTTAAGCGTTTGCGTGGTGAGACTTTGCAGCAGCTCGTCTACTTCGTTTGGGCGGTTATATACGGGTATAATAAATGAATATTTCATCGCAATGTATCGTAATTTCTGCGAAGTTAGCATAAATCTTCAAGAGATTGGCAAAGATTAGGCTTTTTTTTAAGCAACTGTTCGAATTTATTCGGCAATAATCTGCACGGACCGCACCTTAGGTGGCATATAGCAACAAGGATTTTTGCCATTAGGTTGGATTGGGAATTTATAAGGGATGGTTCTAAAACAATGAGGTCCACATACTTAGATTTGTTATGCTGTATTTGCAAAAAGGGAGTGCTGTAAAAAAATATATGGTAAAAAATAGCAATATGCTTTTTTACTTTTTACATTTACGTTAAATTTGCACGCGTAAACTTCAACATACAACACAAATACACCTATGGGAGGCTTCTTTGGCACCGTATCGCAGATTGACTGCGTAGCCGATTTATTTTACGGCACAGACTACAACTCACATTTAGGCACACGCCGAGGTGGTATGGCCACTTACAACAAGGAAGAACGTGCGTTTACGCGTTCTATCCATAATCTTGAAAGTTCTTATTTCCGCACTAAATTCGAGCCTACTTTGTCGCGCTTTGCTGGTGCCACATCGGGCATTGGCGTTATTAGCGACACTGACGCACAGCCACTTGTGCTCAACTCGCATTTGGGGCGGTTTGCTATTGTTACGGTAGCAAAGATTCAGAATATTGACGAAATAGAAAAGCAGCTACTCGATCAGAATATGCACTTTTCTGAACTTTCGTCTGGCAAAACGAATCCTACCGAACTCGTGGGCTTACTGATTATTCAGGGCAAAAGCTTTGAGGAAGGCATCGACAATGTGTTTCGCCACATCAAGGGTTCATGCTCTATGCTGCTCTTGACCGAGGATGGTATTATTGCTGCACGCGATTCATGGGGCCGCACACCTATTATTATTGGTAAAAAGGACGGTGCCTATGCTGCTACAAGCGAAAGCACAGCTTTCCCCAACTTGGACTATGTAACAGAACGTTTCTTGGGTCCGGGCGAAGTGGTGCGTTTGCGTCCCGATGGCATCGAACAGTTGCGAGAACCGCGCAAGAAGATGCAAATTTGCTCATTCCTTTGGGTATATTATGGTTTCCCCACTTCAACCTACGAAGGCCGTAATGTAGAGGAAATGCGCTATGAGAATGGTCGCATCATGGCAACCGAGGACGATACCGAAGTGGATTGCGTTTGTGGCATCCCCGACTCGGGTGTAGGCATGGCATTGGGTTATGCTGCTGGCATGCAAAAGCCCTATCAACGTGCCATTTCAAAATACACCCCCACATGGCCCCGAAGCTTCACCCCTGCTAACCAGTCGTTACGCTCGTTGGTTGCTAAGATGAAGCTGATTCCTAACCGCGATATGCTGAACGGCAAACGTGTGCTTTTCTGCGACGACTCTATTGTGCGTGGCACACAACTTCGCGACAACGTGGGCGTACTTTTTGAAGATGGTGCTCGCGAGGTACACATGCGCATTGCTTGTCCTCCTCTTATCTATGGTTGTCCCTTCATTGGTTTTACATCTTCGAAGAGCGACATGGAGCTTATTACCCGTCGCATTATTGGCGAGTTTGAAGGCGACCCTAATAAGGACTTAGAAAAATACGCTACAACCGACTCTCCACAATATCAGCGTATGGTCGAGGAGATTCGTAAGCGCCTTGGTTTAACCTCATTGCGTTTCAACAAACTCGAAACTTTGGTTCAGGCTATTGGTTTGCCCAAGTGCCAACTCTGCACCCACTGCTTCGACGGTACTGGTTGCTGCGGTTGCAACGAAGAATAATTTATTACAATCGACTCTATTAACTAACATGAAGGGTGAAATGATTATGCAGTCATTTCACCCTTCATTTTTTCGATAGGTAGCATATACCCCCATTAGGTTTGTATTACTTAAAACCTCCCCCTCCCCTAAAAAAACAAAAAGACCTTGGATAAGCAGAATGCTCTTCCAAGGTCTTTTTTCAAGCAACGAATTGTTTATTTCTTGCCATGAACTTCGTCAGATACGGTCAATTTTTTGCGACCTTTTGCGCGACGTGAAGCCAATACGCGACGGCCATTGGCAGTCTGCATACGCTGACGGAAACCATGCTTGTTGTTTCTCTTACGATTGTGGGGTTGGAATGTTCTTTTCATTTTTGTTATGCTGTTTTTTTGTTTTTGATATACATATCAGTTGAGCGGGAAAGGTCAGCACTACCATTGTTACAGACCTCACGGCCTCGTTTCACGTTGAGGCACCTTCCTACTTCGGGGTGCAAAGTTATGAAAACTTTTGTGATTGAGCAAAAAAGGCGTGCATTTTTTACATAGAAAACCTATTTTCCGCGTGTTTCTACCTAAAAAAGTATGCTTTTAGGACTAAGTTCTCTCGTTTACAACTTATTTTGCTGCAAAACGCGCTGCTTGCTCAGCAATCAAGGCTGCATCATCAAAATAGTTGATTTTCATAGCTCGGCGCACATCGCTCAAAGTGTCGGCAGCTACGGCACGTGCCTCTTCGCAGCCCTTACGAAGCATTTCGTAAACGGCAGGAATGTCCTTTTCGAACTCAGCACGACGCTGACGGATGGGTTCGAGTTCTTCTTGCAGAATCTTGTTCAAGAACTTCTTTACCTTCATATCGCCTAAACCACCACGCTGATAGTGTGCTTTCACTTCGTCGAGGTTTTCGTATTCGGGCCAATAAAGTCCAAAGTGCTCAGGACGGCAGAAGGCATCGAGATACGTAAACACCGTGTTGCCCTCAATGTGTCCAGGATCTTCCACGCGCAAGTGAGTCGGGTCTGTATACATTGACTTCACCTTCTTCTCAACCTCCTTAGCTGTTTCTGAAAGATAGATGCAGTTGCCAAGACTCTTCGACATTTTAGCCTTACCATCTGTTCCCGGCAAACGGCAGCACACGGCATTGTTGGGCAACAAAATATTGGGTTCTACCAAAGTGTTGCCATAAATGTGGTTAAAGCGACGCACAATCTCGGTAGCCTGTTCAATCATCGGCTTTTGGTCTTCGCCTGCTGGAACCGTTGTAGCGCGGAACGCTGTGATGTCTGCTGCCTGACTAATGGGATAAGTAAAGAAACCCACAGGGATGCTCGATTCAAAACCACGCATACCAATTTCGGTCTTTACCGTAGGATTACGCTGCAAACGACTTACGCTCACCAAGTCCATAAAATAGAACGAGAGTTCGCAGAGCTCAGGAATTTGACTTTGAATAAAAATGGTTGTTTTTTGCGGATTGAGTCCACAAGCCAAATAGTCGAGCGCAACCTCAATTACGTTTTGGCGCACCTTTTCGGGGTTATCAATATTATCGGTCAGAGCCTGTGCATCGGCAATGAACACAAACATTTTTTTGAAGTCGCCCTCGTTTTGCAATTCAACGCGACGCTTCAACGAACCCACGTAGTGGCCTATATGAAGGCGGCCTGTCGGACGGTCGCCTGTAAGTATTACCGTATCTTTTGCCATAATATATATGTATTTGGGAGCAAAGTTACATTTTTTTTCATAGAATGCCGTATCTTTGCACACATAAAAAGCAAGTTCACATATTTAATGCGCATCACTTCTTATATTTTAGAATAAAAACAACAAACATATTATGCAAATACGCGTTCACAGTTACGAGTCTATGGGCACATTCGATGGGCCCGGTCTGCGTTACGTAGTTTTTCTGCAAGGTTGCCCATTCCGCTGCCTTTATTGTGCCAACCCCGACACCATAGATGCGGTAGGCGAAAGCACACTTACCGACCCTGCACACATTGTGCAACAAGCCGTGTCGTTCAAGCCCTTCTTTGGCAAACGTGGAGGCATCACCTTCTCGGGAGGCGAACCTACCGTACAAGCTAAGGCGCTCATCCCCTTATTCCAGATGCTTAAGGCTGAGGGCATCAACATTTGTGTAGATAGCAACGGAGCCATTTGGAATAAGGATGTCGAAACGCTTTGGGGACTTACCGACCTTGTTATGCTCGACATTAAGGAGTTTAACCCCGAGCGTCATCGTCACATCACGGGACATAGCAATGAACAGCCCTTGCGCACTGCCGAGTGGTTCGAAAAGACTGAACACCCCTTTTGGTTGCGCTATGTGTTGGTGCCTGGCGTGAGCAATTTTGACGAAGACTTGCACGCCTTGGGTAAGCATTTTGCCAACTATAAGCAGTTGCAACGCATAGAAATCCTACCCTACCACACCTTGGGTGTGCACAAATACGAAGCCTTGGGGTGGGACTACCAATTAAAAGACGTACCCACAAACACACCCGAACAAAAACAACACGCCGAGGATATTCTGCGTCCTTATTTTGGCGATCGTCTTGTGGTGAACTAGTTTTTTAAAATCGAAAAGTTTAGGAGTTAGTTTCGAACCATCGTGCAACCAATCCCCTAAACTTTTCAACTTTACACACAAACAGCTAAACTATCCCCCACCCTTAATCTCTCCACACATGCGCCCCTCGATTGCAATTATTCAGCCCAACACATTGGCAGCCATAGGTCTTTCAGACATCATACACCGCATGATGCCAGGTGCCGATGTATGTCTGTTTTCGCGTTATGCCGACCTCGCACAAGCTGACCATGCTGATGCCTTCTTTCATTATTTTGTTTCTGCCGAAGAGCTATTAGCGGGAGCATCTTATTTTTTGCAACGCCAACACAAAACCATTGTCTTGGTGCATGCCGACGAAACCGTACACCTGCCACAAGGCTTTCATACCCTTAATGTGTATCAAGACGAGAAGGCGCTCATTTCTGCCATCATAGCCTTGGCACAACGCTCGCATGGTCCACATGGTGCCGAACCCGAGGCGGTACGTCAAGCACAACGCCCCACTGCCGACACCTCTCATGCTGCATCCCCCCATCCCCATCTCACACCGCGTGAACGCGAGGTGCTAAAGGGCATTGTTTCGGGATTTATCAACAAGGAGATTGCTGCCCAAATGGGCGTTAGCGTAGCCACAGTCATTACGCACCGCAACAACCTCACCGACAAACTCGGCACACGTAGCGTAGCTGCCCTTACCATCTTTGCCGTAATGCACGGCATTGTGCAAAGCGAAGAACTTATATAACACAGACTGAGGCATAGGGTTGTTCAAAACCCAAAAAGATTCTGCCCGTATTATTTATGATGAATAGTGTTAATGGAACAATTAATGGGCATTGATGGTAATTAATGTTCAAATAAAACGCGAAGCGAATATTAGACGTTGCAGTTTAAGTCTGCCTTTTTTGTCACCCCCATACTATCCTCGTCATAAAAAAACGTACAAAATGGCAGATTTTCACGTCTATTCTCTTTTTTGGCACGTCAAAAATCGATTTGGCAACAATTTTGCAAGATTGTGGGCATAAATCACATTCCGAAAATAAACAAAAAAGAATATAGATATGAATTTCGACAACTTCACAATCAAAGCACAACAGGCTGTACAACAGGCTGTAGACCGTGCTCAGCAAAGCGGACAGCAGGTCATTACCCCTGTTCATTTGCTCGCTGGCGTGCTGGCTGTGGGCGAAAACGTCACCAAGTTTGTATTTGGCAAATTAGGCGTAAACGAACAAGCCCTGCAAGCTGCCGTCAGTCAAGAACTGCAACACCAAGCACGTGTGAGCGGAGGCAGTGGAAGCCCCTACTTAGACGATGCGGCTAACAAGGTTTTGCTCCGTGCACAAGACATTGCCCGAAAGGGAGGTGACACCTACGTGGGACTTGAACCCTTGCTGCAAGCTTTGCTTGAGGTGAACAGCACCGCATCGCAAATGCTGAAAGATGCAGGCGTTAACACCGAGGCACTGATTAAAGCAATTGCTGAATTGCGCGGTGGACAAAAAGCTACCTCGCAAAGCAGCGAAGACACCTATCAGGCACTCTCAAAGTATGCACGTAACTTGGTAGACGAAGCCCGAGAGGGCAAACTCGACCCTGTGATTGGACGCGATGAGGAGATTAGACGTGTGCTGCAAATTCTTTCGCGACGCACAAAGAACAATCCTATTTTGATTGGCGAACCCGGTACAGGTAAAACTGCCATCGTCGAGGGATTGGCTGAACGTATTGTACGTGGTGATGTGCCCGAGAATCTTAAAAACAAACGTCTCTACTCGCTCGATATGGGTGCACTGGTTGCCGGTGCTAAATATAAAGGCGAATTCGAAGAACGACTCAAGAGTGTAATCAACGAGGTAACACAGGCACAAGGCGACATCATCTTGTTTATCGACGAAATACACACCCTTGTGGGCGCAGGTAAAGGCGAAGGCGCAATGGATGCTGCCAACATCTTGAAACCTGCCTTGGCACGTGGCGAATTGCGCAGCATTGGTGCTACTACACTCGAGGAATACCAAAAGTATTTTGAAAAGGATAAGGCGCTTGAACGACGCTTCCAAACTGTGATGGTAGACGAACCTTCGCCCGAGGATGCTATTAGCATTTTGCGTGGCTTAAAAGAGCGCTACGAAAATCACCACAAGGTGCGTATTCAAGACGATGCCATTATTGCTGCTGTGCAACTTTCACACCGTTACATCTCCGATCGTTTCTTGCCCGACAAGGCTATCGACTTGATGGACGAAGCTGCTGCCAAATTGCGTATGGAACGCGATTCGCAACCCGAGGATTTGGACGAGATTACGCGTCGTTTGCGTCAGCTCGAAATTGAACGCGAAGCCATTAAGCGCGAAAACGACACAGCGAAACTCGAACAACTCAACAAGGAGATTGCCGAACTGAGCGAACGCGAAAAGGACTTGCGTGCTAAGTGGGAGGGCGAAAAAGAGGTGCTCTCACGCATTCAGCAAGACAAGCAACAGATGGAACAACTGAAGTTTGAGGCTGAACGTGCCGAACGAGAAGGCAACTACGGACGTGTGGCAGAAATTCGCTACGGTAAACTCAAAGAGCTTGAAAACGACATTGCCCAACAACAAGACCAACTCAAAAATCGCCAAGGCGCAGAGGCTATGGTGAAGGAGGAGGTTACGGCAGACGATATTGCCGACGTTGTGGCTCGTTGGACGGGTATACCCGTGACACGTATGTTGCAAAGCGAGCGCGAAAAATTGTTGCACCTTGAAGACGAGTTGCACAAGCGTGTCGTAGGTCAAGACGAGGCTATCGAGGCAGTGGCAGATGCCGTGCGTCGTTCACGTGCAGGTTTGCAAGACCCTAAGCGCCCCATCGGTTCATTTATCTTCCTCGGTACTACGGGTGTAGGTAAAACAGAATTGGCAAAGGCATTGGCAGACTACCTCTTTAACGACGAGAACATGATGACACGTATCGACATGAGCGAATATCAAGAAAAGTTCAGCGTGTCACGTCTCGTAGGTGCACCTCCGGGATACGTTGGTTACGAAGAGGGTGGTCAGCTTACCGAGGCAGTGCGTCGCAAACCATATAGTGTGGTGCTCTTCGATGAAATTGAAAAGGCACACCCCGATGTGTTTAACATCTTACTGCAGGTGCTCGACGATGGCAGACTGACTGATAATAAGGGACGTGTGGTAAACTTTAAGAACACCATTATTATCATGACCTCGAACATGGGTTCGCAAATGATTCAGCAAAAATTTGAGGCAATTGCCAACAAAAATGCTACTGAACGTGAACGCATCATCGACGAAACAAAGGCACAAGTATTGGATATGTTGAAAAAGACCATCCGTCCTGAGTTTTTGAATCGTATTGACGACATCATCATGTTCCAGCCCTTGACCCAACCTCAGATTGAGCAGATTGTACGCTTACAGGTAAATGGCATTGCGCATTTACTTGCCGACCAGGATGTTAAACTGAATGTGAGCGATGCTGCCATTAAACTTGTGGCACAAGCAGGCTTCGACCCCGAATTTGGTGCTCGTCCTGTGAAACGTGCTTTACAACGCATGTTGCTCAACGACTTGAGCCGTGCTTTGCTTGCAGGCACCGTCAACAAGACTGAACCTATCTATGTGGATGCGAAGGGCGACAAACTTGAGTTTGCGAATAAATAAGGACTTAGTATTACATACTGAGGATTAAAATATAAAGCCTGAGAAACGAAGATCATTCTTTGTTTCTCAGGTTTTATTTTTTGAGGAACACGCATCACGACTTAGCCCATACTTCACATCGCAATTTAGTTTCTGCCTAAATTCTGTAGTGAAAGTACAAAGTCGTTGCTTCCTGCTACATTTTTAATTGTATCGAATTCGGTACAATTAAAATTCGGATTACATAGCTAAGGTAGCCAGATATGTGAAGTGGAAGATCGTTCCCTTCACATACCTGGCTATTTTTGTTTATCCCCTAAACAGGGACGTGTTGGCGCAAGATACGTAAACCTTTACTTTTATTATCCTTGGTTTACGCATGATGCAAACTATGTATTTTTACGAATTAGTTGTTTTCAGGACGGAGTTTGCGAACAGTTTCGCCTGCACGCCACATTTCGCTTTCGTGCAAGGCCTTGAGTTCTTTTTCCAAACCATCGCGGTAGTCGGGCTTTGAGTTGGCATCGATAGAAATTTGTGCTTCGTTGCCCGATGCAACACTCTGATAGAGCTTTTCCATTACGGGTTTAATGGCATCGTGGAAGGGACCCATCCAATCGAGTGCACCACGCTGCGCTGTGGTTGAGCAGTTGGCATACATCCAGTCCATACCATTTTTGCCTACCATGGGGAGGAGCGATTGGGTGAACTCTTCGATGGTTTCGTTGAATGCCTCAGAGGGGGTGTGACCATGCTCGCGCAGGGTTTCGTATTGTGCCAAGAACAAACCTTGCACGGCACCCATCAACGAACCACGTTCGCCTGTGAGGTCGCTGGTGGCTTCGCGCTTAAAGTCGGTTTTAAACATATAGCCCGAACCAATGCCTACGCCAAATGCCAAAACTTTTTCGGTGGCATGACCTGTGGCATCCTGATATACGGCATACGAAGAGTTAAGACCACGACCTTCAAGGAACATGGTGCGGAGCGATGTGCCCGAACCCTTAGGTGCTACCATGATGACGTCGATGTCGGCAGGGGGTACTACACCTGTGCGGTCGTTCCATGTAATGGCAAAACCATGTGAGAAATAAAGTGTTTTGCCTGCGGTGAGGTGCTTCTTGATGGAGGGCCACAACTGCATCTGTGCAGCGTCTGAGAGCAACATACATACGATGGTACCCTTTTCGGCTGCCTCCTCGAGCGAGAAGAGTGTTTCACCAGGAACCCAACCATCTGCCTTCGCTTTTTCGTAAGTCTTGCCTTCGCGTTGACCTACAATTACGTTGAATCCATTGTCACGCAAATTACATGCCTGACCAGGACCTTGCACACCATAACCCAACACGGCGATGGTTTCGTTCTTCAAAATTTCGCGTGCTTTTTCCAAGGGGAATTCCTCGCGGGTTATAACTTCTTCTACAACACCGCCAAAGTTTAATTGTGCCATATCATTAAAAAGTTTAGTGAGTCTGTCGCCGAAAGGAGGAGTTTATAATGAACTGCCATCGAATGAGCGGCATACTGTTGTTGGTATATTGTTTCTTATTTTTTTATTTTAATCAGCTACAGGAGTTTGCATGGAGCGCTTTTCTTCTTCGCGCAACTCTAGGAACTCATTGAGTTCTTCGCGACGGCTCTTTGTGACTGCTACTACGCCCGAACTGACATACTGCAAGATGCAGCCATAGCCCTTGAGTTTGCGATAGAGCTCGATGGTCTCTTCGGGCAAGCCCTCTTTCGAGACGATGGCGTAAGTGGAATTTACCTCCACGATTTTTCCATCGTATTGTCGTATGGCTTTTGAGATGTTTCTGTTTTCGATGAGTCGAGCAGTTGCAATTTTATAAAGCGCTTGATCCATTACGTAAATCTCGTCGCTTGTGAAGTATTGTGCCTGAATAACATCAATTTTCTTCTCTAACTGCTTTACGATGGTTTGCACGGTGTGCTCGTCGGTGTAGCAAGTTATGGTGTAACGGTGTACGTGTTCGATGCCCGAAGCCGACACATTGAGGCTCTCGATGTTGAGTTGGCGACGTGTAAACACATTGGTCACCAAATTGAGCACACCTGCCAAATTCTCGGAGAAGACGATGATGGTGTAGAGTTTGGTTTCCTTGTTATCTTGAGTCATGAACTTTTGCTTTAGTGAATTTATGGGTGGATACACATGGGAACGAAGACGATGCTTGGAGGTTATGCCTCGAGCATCATATCGTCGACATCGTGGCCTGGGCAGCACATGGGCAAAACGTTGTCTTCCTCGAGTACGGCTGCTTGCAACAAGAAGGGGCCATCGGTGTGGAGCATTTGTTGTATGGCGTGATCGAGGTCCTCGCGACGGGGCACAGTGCGTGCAGGGATATTGTAAGCCTCGGCAATCTTTTCGTAGTCGGGGTTCATCATCGGGGTGAAGGAGTAGCGATTGTGGAAGAACAGGTGTTGCCACTGTCGCACATTGCCCAAGTAGTTGTTGTTGAGCAAAATGATTTTTACAGGCGAACGCTGCTCCATGATGGTGCCAAGTTCTTCAATAGTCATCTGCAAACCGCCATCGCCCAAGAAGAGGCATACGGTGCGTTGTGGTGCACCAAAGGTGGCTCCGATGGCTGCAGGAAGTCCATAGCCCATTGTGCCCATACCACCCGATGTGACCATGCTACGTTTTTCGGTGAAACGGAAGTAGCGGGCTGCCATCATTTGGTTTTGTCCGACATCGGTTACGAGTATGGCTTTATCCTCGGTTAACTCTGTGACGCGTCGCACCACTTCGCCCATGCGCAAGGGTCCCTCGGTGGGATGGATTTGTGGTTCGATAACCACAGAGGTTTCTTGTTTGTCCCACTCGCGGAAGCTCTCTCGCCATGCTTCGTGATGGTTGGCATTGAGCAATGCGGTTACGGCAGGCAAGGTTTCTTTGCAATCACCCAATACAGCGACGTCTACGGAGACATTTTTGTTGATTTCGGAGGGGTCGATGTCGAAGTGTATTTTACGGGCTTGCTTGGCATAGGTGGAAAGCTTGCCGGTAATGCGGTCGTCGAAACGCATACCTACGGCAATAAGCAAGTCGCACTCTTGTGTTTTTTTATTGGCACCGAGCGAGCCGTGCATACCCAACATACCCACATTGAGCGGATGGGCTGAAGGCAAAGCTGAGAGACCAAGTAGGGTGCAACCTGCGGGGAGTCCTGCTTTTTCGATAAAGGCTTTCAACTCCTCGGACGCATTGCCCAATTCTACGCCCTGCCCCACTAACACGAGGGGACGTTTTGCCTCGTTTATTAAGGCTGCTGCCTCTATGATGCTTTGCTTGTCAGTGGGAGGTATGGGCACATAGCTACGAATAAAATCGATGCTGCCTGGCACATATTCTGCCTTCTCGACCTGTGCGTTTTTTGTGAAGTCGAGCACCACAGGACCGGGACGTCCACTCGAGGCAATATAGAAGGCACGTTGCACTGCCCAAGCTACATCTTTGGCAGAACGAATTTGGTAAGCCCATTTACTGATAGGTTGTGTGATATCTACCACATCGCACTCTTGAAAAGCATCGGTGCCCAACATTTGTGCGCCCACTTGTCCTGTAATGACCACCATGGGGGTGCTATCCATCATGGCATCGGCAATGCCTGTAATGGTATTGGTGGCACCGGGTCCGCTGGTTACCATGCACACACCTGTTTTGCCACTGACACGGGCATAACCCTCGGCAGCATGGGTGGCTGCTTGTTCGTGGCGCACAAGGATGTGGTTGAGTTGCTTGCGATAGTCGTAGAGCGCATCGTAGACAGGCATGATGGCGCCCCCAGGATAGCCAAAGAGTGTGGTTACACCCTGGTCTACCAAAGCTCGCATCAATATCTCTGCACCGCTTATTATATTTTTTTTTGTATCGTTCATTATAAAGGTATGCTTAGTTTTTTGGAAAAATGAGAAGAGAGGAAGGAGATGAGAGAATGTACACACTAGGGTGTGTGGAAGGTTTAATCAATCTCGCGCACGCCTCCCTTATCGGCACTGCTCACCATGCTGGCATAAGCACGGAGCGCCTTGCTCACCTCGCGTTTGCGCTGTAAAGGACGCATGGGACGTGCTGCCAACTCCTCGTCTGTAAGATGGACTGAGATGCTACGCGAGGGGATGTCAATTTCTATGATATCGCCATCGACAATCTTGCCAATGGCACCTCCTGCTGCTGCTTCGGGCGATATGTGTCCAATGCTTAAGCCCGAGGTTCCGCCCGAGAAACGCCCATCGGTGATCAAAGCACAGGCCTTGCCCAAATGACGACTCTTGATGTAGGAGGTGGGATAGAGCATCTCTTGCATACCAGGTCCACCCTTAGGACCTTCGTGCGTAATGACGACGACATCGCCTGCTTGTACCTTGCCACCGAGAATGCCCTCGCATGCCTCGTCTTGTGAATCGAACACACGTGCTGGACCTTCGAAATGCCACAGACTTTCGTCGACACCTGCTGTTTTGACCACGCAACCATCTTGGGCTATATTGCCAAACAATACTGCTAAGCCACCGTCTTTGGTATAGGCGTGCGACACACTGCGTATGCAACCTTCTTGACGATCGGCATCGAGTTCTGTCCATTGTGTATTTTGCACACCCATTTCAGTGCAGAATTTTCCTGCAGGCGCACTGTGATAAATGCGATCGGCATCAGGTGTAATTTCCTTGCCCGTGATGCTATAGTGTGCAATATCACTGCCTAGGGTTGTGCCATTTACACGTTGGGCATTGAGGTCGAGCAAATCGGCTTTTGCCAACTCGCCCAAAATGCCTAACACGCCTCCCGCACGATTGCACTCTTGCACGGAATATTTTTGGGTATTGGGCGAGAGCTTGCATAAGCAGGGTACATGACGACTCAGTTGGTCGATGTCCTTCATCTTGAAATCGACACCTGCCTCGTTTGCCACAGCTAAAAGGTGGAGCACTGTGTTTGTGCTACCGCCCATGGCAATATCGAGGGTCATGGCATTCAGAAAAGCTTGACGGGTTGCAATGCTTCGGGGCAGGACTGAGGTGTCTCCGTCTTCGTAATATTTATAGGCATTGGTCACAATTTGACGGGCTGCATCTTCGAAAAGGCGACGACGATTTACGTGGGTTGCCACAATGGTTCCGTTGCCAGGGAGTGAAAGTCCTAGGGCTTCGGTTAGACAGTTCATGGAGTTGGCTGTAAACATGCCCGAACAACTGCCACAACCGGGACAAGCACGCTGCTCTATCTGTGCCAATTCTTCGTCGCTTACCGAACTATCAGCGCCTTTCACCATAGCAGTAATAAGGTCTACGTTCTCGCCCTTATAGCGTCCTGCCTCCATGGGGCCACCACTGACAAAAATGGTGGGGATGTTAAGGCGCATGGCAGCCATAAGCATACCAGGTGTTACTTTATCGCAATTAGAAATGCACACCAACGCATCGGCTTTGTGTGCCTGCACCATATATTCTACAGAATCAGCTATAATATCGCGCGAGGGCAACGAATAGAGCATACCATCGTGTCCCATTGCTATGCCATCGTCAATAGCAATGGTATTAAATTCGGCTGCGTAGCATCCTAGTTTCTCGATTTCTTGCTTCACGAGTTGTCCCACTTCGTGTAAATGGGTATGACCTGGCACAAACTGTGTAAACGAGTTGGCAATGGCAATGATGGGTTTGCCGAACTGTTCGCGCTTCATACCTGCAGCTATCCACAAAGCACGTGCGCCTGCCATTCGTCTTCCTTCAGTGCTAAATGCACTACGCAACTGTATCTTCATATCGTTATTTGGTTTTATTCTTCAAAAAAAATAAATCTGCAATTACAGCTTACACTAAGTAGTTATTTAATGCCAAAAACTTACAGATTATTTGTTTTGTGTAATTTGTAATTGCAAATGTATATATAATTCTTATACAACGGAACAAAATGTAAGAAAATCTTTCAATTTTTCTGTTTTTTCGGTCATTTTATCCGATTTTCTATACAAAACAATAGTGTTTTGTGCATAAAATCAGCAGTTTACCATATAAAAACGTATTTATATTTCATTTTGCAAATAAAAGACCTACTCATCACCCATTTCTTTATTAACAGAATAGGGGGATGAACCACATCCTGATATTTCTGTCTGCCCATCTCTATATTTTTTTGTAACTTCGCAGACAAATAGAAATTTCACACAACGACTATACTACTTATGTGTTCTAAAGAAATAAAATCGATTCTTCCCCCTATAGCCACAAATGGCATGCTTACCATCACGCTCAATAATCTGCGCTTCTATGCTCACCATGGCGTGTTGCCCCAAGAGCGTGAGGTTGGCGCTGAATTTGTGCTCAACCTGTGTTTATATATTGACGAGCAAGACGCACAGGGTGCCCTTTTTGCCGACCAACTGAACGATACGATTAACTATGCCGAAGCTTACGAAATAGTTTCGCAGCAAATGCACATTTCCTCTGCCTTGCTTGAACATGTTTGTGCACGTATTGCAAAATCACTGATTCGCAAATTCGACACGTTGCGCAAGGTGGATGTTTCGCTTACCAAATGTATGCCCCCGATCAATGGATATACGGGACAAGGCGTTACGGTGAACTATTCGCTGCAACGCGAACTTGTGGCATGGGACTTTGATGGAACGATTGCGGACACTTCGGCTGGCATTATCCACACCATGACTGCCACCTTCCACAAAATGGGATGGAGAAGGCCTTCGGATGCTGAGATTTGTCGCACTATCGGACTTTCACTTGTTCAAAGCATTGCACAATTAGCTCATCTTGATGCTGAGAGCGAAATGAATATGAAAGCCGTCGACACGTACCGTCGTTTGTTTGAAGAGGTGGGAAATAAGAATGTGACGCTCTTCCCTGGCATTAAAGAGGAGATGGAACGTCAACACCGCAGCGGACGTTTTGTCGCTATTGCCACAAGTCGAGGCCATGAGTCTGTTGATTCACTTTGTCGCAACTTAGGCATCCGTCATTGCATCGATTATATTGTGGCATGCGAGGATGTGTCTACGCACAAGCCCCACCCTGCTCCCATTCAGCTACTGTGTCAACTTTCTCATGTGCATCCATCGGATGTGACTGTGATAGGCGACACAACCTTCGATATTCTTATGGGGCGTAATGCACAAGCAGGGCATTGCATCGGTGTGGCATGGGGCAACCATAGTACCCAGGAGTTGTTAGACGCAGGGGCAGACCGTGTGGTAGAGAGGTTTAAAAAAAATTAGGGTGGTTCTGAAAGTCAATAAAGTCTTTCAAAACCACCCTAAAAAATTACACTACCATAGAATTAGTCGGTCATATCGTTACCCGTAGTGTCTTGATTATTGTCGCGCACAATGCTCGATGCACTGCCATCAAGTGGAATTTCGATAGAGAAGGCAGGACCTTCTCCTACACCTACCTGACCAATCTGTGCACCCAGACGAATGGCGTGTGCATCGCTCTTTTCACTGTCAAAAGCCATACCAAGCAATACAGTTCCTTCGGATTCTCCCCCAGTTGTGAGGAATGCAGAAAAAGCCTCCTTCGTATAGCTTTTGCTGAAAAACGCTGCGTTATCGCAGGTAATCACCACATCTACACGATTGTCATAGAACTTTTTTCCTAATTCGTCTGTCACAAGGGGCAAGGTCTTGTCTGCAGCACGATTGATAGATATTTTGTAGTTTTTGCCACCCAATTTAGCTGTGTACGAACTTTGCTGACCAGGTTCTGCATAAGGGGCATCCGCATTCAACGCAGTTTGTGTGCTATCAGCACCATCTGCTTTATCGTGAGTCTTATTTCCACCACAACTTGTGGCTGAAGCTATGAGCAAAAAGGTCATAGCTGAGATTAAAACGTGTTTCATTTGGGGTATAAGCATTGTTTTAGATGCAAAGTTAATGTAAAACTTTGCGCATTCAAAACCGAAATGCGTGAAATGTTGAAGATTTATCCGTAATTTTGCCAAAGAACTACTCTTTAAGGCTGATTCTAATAATTTAGAGAAGCCCCCTTTACATATTCTACAAAATGAAACAACGCTTTTTCACCCATATCACATGTTGGTTGTTGGGCATTTGCTTTGCGACTCTCTTTGGGGGATGTAGCAAAAGCAAACAAACGTCCACCTCGCCACAGTCTCAATCATCCGACACAACCACTGCCGTAGACTCTATGCGCCAGTTGGTTATGACGGTTAGGGGAAGTGCCCGATTGTATGTTACCGAAATGCGAATTCACAAACTCGTTACGCATACCGACGAGCCTGTGCTAAAAGGTAAGGTATTGGGCATGCCCGTAAACGTGCCTACTCGCATTGGCAAACGACGTTTGCTCATCCCTATCGACGTAACACTAAAGGCTTATATAAACTTTGAGGAGTTTTCTGAGGCTAATGTGGAGCGCACCGACAGCAGTTTAATAATCACACTGCCCGACCCTCACGTAATTGTTTCGGCATCAAAGGTTGATAATCAAGGCACACGCCAATTTGTAGACTTGGCACGATCAAGATATACGGATGCCGAAATTGTGAATTTTGCCAAGCAAGGCGAAGATAGCATCGTGAGCCACATGTCGCAATATGGCATTGAGGAGGAGGCACAACGCAGTGCTGCCCGTCAACTCTTGCCCATATTGTTGCGCATGGGCTATAAAGAGCAACAGGTAATGGTGCGCTTTCGCAAAACGTTCACCGACAACGATTTTTATATTATCACAACCAAGCAATGAAACAGACTGATAAGAAATCACATACAAAGTCAAACAACATCAATTGGCGCAACATCTTTATGAGCGTCGTGCGCTATTGGTGGGTAGCAGCCATTGCGATAGCTTTGGTTGCCGTGACAATACTCTATAAAAATATAGCCGACAATCCGCCTATCACGCTTAAAGTGGAGCGTAATACTCACATTGACGTTACCCCCGAACAAATTCAGGCTGTGCGTGATATTGGGCAATGGGAGTTTCTTTCGGTTAACACGGAGGAAATGGTTGAATGGCACCGACGCCGCACGTTGGGTGCCGACCACCTGGTGCGCATTTACCAAGGCACGTTACGAATGGGCATAAACATGGAACATGCTACGAATGATTGGTTCACATCACTCCCCGACTCTACGGCACGTCTTAAACTTCCTCCCATCGAACTACTCGACAACAACTTTATTGACGAAGCACGTACCCGTTCATTCTATGAACACGGCACCATTCCTGCCGATGTGCTCGACAAACTTTATGCCGAAGCACAACAAAAGATGCGCAAGCGTTGTCTTACCCCACAAAATATGCAAACTGCCGAAAGAAATGCGCGTCAACAGTTCGAACGCATCTTTAAACAAATGGGATTTAAACGTGTAGAAATTAGTTTTTTAAAAGGATAACGGTTTTATAATTCTCTATATCCTATAACCTAACAACCCCTTATATTCCCTTAGCCCTTTATGAAACAACTTCCCTTCATCGTTCTAATATTAACCCTGCTCACTGCCTGCCACAAAGACACGGACGACCCCGAAGCAGCCAACAAACAAGCACGACGCACCGTGTTAGTATATATGACAGCACAAAACTCTTTAGGCAGTGGACGTTGGCATAGGGCAGATTCTGCCGAAATTATGTATGGACGACAATACATACCTAACAACGACCGTATGTTGGTATACGTAGACGATGCACATGCACCTCGTCTTTATCGCATTGCCCGACAATGGGACAAACCACAACTCATTAAACAATGGACACGCGACGTATGCTCTACCTCGCCCAACCAATTTGCAGAAGTTGTAAAGATGGCACAAACTGACTTTCCGTCTAACGAATTGGCTCTCGTTATGTGGTCACACGCCGATGGTTGGTTGCCTGCTACAAACAAAAATTATGCCGACTTTGAGTCTGCCCCCACCTCTTCCCTTCCCACACCTTCGTCGTATGGCATAGACAGTGGTCCCACAGGAGGAATGAGCGACAAAGGCGCACAAATGGACATAACCGACATGGCTAAAGTTTTACAACAAAATGGTGTACACTGCAAATACATTCTCTTTGATTGTTGCTTGATGCAAAACCTCGAAGTAGACTATGCCCTACGCCATGTAACAGACTATGTCATAGCCTCGCCCATGTCGATAGCAAGCCCTGGAGCTTACTACACCCACCTGATGCAAAACGGATTATTTGCTGCCAATCCACAAATCATAGCAAAGACCTATTGCGAGGACGTGCTAACCGACGTACAAGGGGTATATGGTGACTTTGGCATTGCCATTTCTTGTGTACGCACCGACCAACTACAACCCTTAGCCGATGCGCTAAAAACTGCGTTATCTGCCCAAAAACTTTCTACCAATACATACCCCGACATGACGAATGTATTGGCATACCAAACCTATACAAGTCGCTACTATTATCGCCCACATAACTACGATGCCTTGCAAGCCATCGAACGTATTGTGCCCCCAACCTATCGGGCTGATGTGGTGCAACAATTAAATAATGCGGTTGTATGCCACTACGCCACAAACCGCATTTGGTTAGGTCCATACATCACAAACGGGTATGCCACAATGCCCACCGACACAAACCGCTTTTGTGCCGTCAGCATGTTTATTCCCCAAAACATTTACAACGAGAATGCCTCCCAATGTCCCTATGGCAATCTCAACGCTGCATTTCTAAATACTGAATGGGGGAAGTATGTGTTTGGGGAGGAGTAAAAGAGAATATATAATATCATTTTTACAACAAACATATAATTAATGCGCAACCATAAACACATTTGCTTATGATTGCGCATTTTTGCTATACCATATACCTTTAAATCAAATAGCCATACCCACGCAAAATATGTGATACCTTATCCACATTTTTTTGTTCCATAAGAATGATGTAATTCTCGGCACGGACTATATATTTTCTCTTATATCTTCTTAATAACAAAACTAATCTCTTCTAAAAATATCGCGAGTATACACCTTGTCTTCAACATCCTTCAAGCAGTCGTCAAAGCGATTCGCAATAATAGCATGGCTCTGAGCCTTAAAAGCCTCCAAGTTATTTACCACCTTGCTACCAAAGAACGTAGTGCCATCTTCGAGCGTAGGCTCATAAATAATAACCTCAGCACCCTTTGCCTTCACACGCTTCATGATACCCTGAATAGCCGACTGACGGAAGTTGTCAGAGTTCGACTTCATCGTCAAACGATATACACCAATCACACAAGTGCCAGGTTCACTACCAAACTGATTATTGCTTGAATAGTCATACCATCCAGCCTTGCGCAACACAGCATCAGCAATATAATCCTTGCGCGTACGGTTACTCTCCACAATCGCCTCAATCAAGTTTTCAGGCACATCCTGATAGTTTGCAAGCAACTGTTTCGTGTCCTTAGGCAAACAATAACCACCATAACCAAACGAAGGATTGTTATAGTGCGTACCAATACGTGGGTCCAGACCTACGCCTTCGATAATAGCCTTAGAGTCAAGGCCCTTCACCTCAGCATAAGTATCCAACTCATTAAAGTAACTCACACGCAAGGCAAGATAAGTATTTGCAAAAAGCTTCACAGCCTCAGCCTCCTTCATGCCCATAAAGAGCGTGTCAATATCCTTCTTAATAGCCCCCTCTTGCAAAAGGGCAGCAAAAGTCTTTGCAAAATTCTCAGCCTCAGGATTACCAATCGCAGCAATTGCAGCATTCTCCTCCTCCCAAGTCTTATTCTCGTCAGTAGGGAGAGGTTTCGGGTAACCCACAATAATACGCGAAGGATAAAGGTTGTCATAAAGCGCCTTACTCTCACGAAGGAATTCTGGCGAGAACAACAAATTAAAGTGCTTACCCTTCAAGGCAGGGTCAGTTAAAAACTTCAAGGCATACTTCACATACAAGCTACGCGTATAACCCACAGGGATAGTCGACTTAATCACCATCACCGCCTCAGGGTTCACCTCCAACACAAGGTCAATCACCTCCTCCACATGCGAAGTGTCAAAATAGTTCTTCACAGGGTCATAGTTCGTAGGAGCAGCAATCACCACAAAGTCAGCGTCAGCATAAGCCGCCTTACCATCGAGAGTAGCCACCAAATTCAGTGGTTTCTCAGCCAAATACTTTTCAATATAATCATCCTGAATCGGAGAAATTTTGTTATTCAGTTTTTCCACCTTTTCAGGTATCACATCAACAGCTGTCACATGATGATGTTGAGCGAGCAAAGTAGCAATGCTCAAACCCACGTAGCCAGTACCAGCTACAGCAATTTTTAAGTCTTTAAAATCGCGCATAATATACTTATGGTTGTTTTATTTTTATTGAAAGAATACGAATCCCTATCAAGAGAAAAGTTTAGAATCCGCCATTAAAATAAGCCCGAACTTGCACATAACTTGGTTCATAATAAGCACTTGCATTATAGTTATCATAGAGATCGTTATATGTAATCGGTTCATCATCATATTATTTGTTTGTCATAACGTATAATACGATTGATAAGTAAGAGTTTGAATCCTTTCAGTCATTATTCGAGGAGACTCTTCGTTTCAGGGGATAAAATTATAAAATTCCAACGAGACCACACCACTTTTTTCTCAGATATTTTCATATTTCCCCATATTGTCACAAATACCCCCTCAAAATTCAGTAATCCTCCCCCAATTATCGTGCCGTCCCTCCGAATTAATTCAAAAAAGTAACCAAGCATGCAAGTGAAACCCATCACTTCACACACCTGGTTACCCTTTATATCATTAGCCGCTTCAGTTCCCTAAATCAGTTATTAGGATCAAGCGGAACATTTACTTCTGGTTCATCAGTGATATTAAAGTTAAAACTACCCGTTACCCTTGAGTCAAAGAAACTACCCTCAGCTCGCGTATCACGCCCCATCTTAAAAGGCACATTATTCAATGTACGCGTATAGAGCACCTTATCATCAGCACCCAACATCTTAATAGTTACATTCAATTTTTGTTCAACTGAAGTAGTAGGAAGCAACACATTCGTTTCTATTTCTTGTCCATCGAACGAGCCATTTTCAGGAAGAGTAACAGTATTTACATAGGTCAATTCTTCTTTAGTAAAGCCCGCAGTAACAAATTTAATCGGATTTGTCGCTGGTGTATGACCTGGATTAACCTCAACCTGCACCTTCATCACATCTGTAGGATATGTATCCGTAGGTTTCATTATAAAAGTTGAAGATTTTCTCTTGCCGAAATCTATTGTAATACTCTGTGAAGCATTATCTTTAACCACAACAACTTTACCAACCACATAAAAAGCTCTCGGTACTTTTGATTCATTAAGCAACATTGTCCTAACAGTTTCAATATAAGCAACTGGCGAACTCACATCACTTGCCTCATGCGCTACTGCCAAAAGTTTATACTCACCAACAGGCAATTTTAACTTTGCATGGTCAAAGTCCGCGTCATTTTCTTTTATCTTTTCCACACTAGTCACGAACTTTTCAGTATGGGCATCAAACACTTTAAGAGCTATACGCGTCACCCCTGCTTCAGTCGTAGTTGCACGCGACTTTACGTTCATGGGAGATTCAGGCAAGACCGAAACATCAAGTCCACCAAAAGTTATCTCTACAGGCACCAAATCCAAATTCTCTTCCGCAATAGGAAGCGAATCCGAAGAACAAGCTGCAAAACCCATCAAGGCAAGCAGACAAGTAAGGAATGAGAAGATTTTCTGTTCCATTTTAATATTAATTTAAGAGTTTTTACAATTGCTTTCAATCCAACAAATCCACCTCACATTCAAACATCATTTCGATGAATTTTTAAGTTTCATAACCACCTCCGAAACAAGGCGCAAATGATAATTTGTAACACTCGCCCCCGCCTCTTTAATACCGTTATAACTAGCACCCGACTTCAAACTATAAGTCTCCGTCGCATCACTACAAAGATAACGCACATTGTTACCCTTTTCATCCACCGTCATCAACGGACTACCACCAGCCGAAACCATAAGGTTGTCCATCGTTTCAGCAGACGATAAATAAAGTTTACGTATAAGAGAAGCCTCCTCACTATTCGGAATACGCCATTCCACAATATCATCCTCAGAATACCTTTTTGCAAGAGTACTTGCCATATCCGGCATAGAGGAATAAGCTGAACGCACATTCTCACACTCACCACGCGACAACAGCCATACACGAGCCGTCCCATTATAAAGAGGACTTACATTTAACACCAAATGATTCTTCCACAAAGTCAGGGCTTTCGGAAACTCCTCCACCTCCTGCACATAATTCTCATCAGGCTTTTCAGATACGTTACCACTCACATCAATATAAGTCGTACCCTTCTCCGAAAATTCAAAAGCCAAAGAAACAGCAGACCCCCATTTAGCAGGCGACACACTCCCCGTCACATTCACCACACCATCCTGCAAAGAGCCATTCAACACATAAGGTGTACCAACCTTCAAAGCAGAAGCCAAAGACACCTGAGCAAACTTCTCACCCTCAGCATCATTATAGGCAATCGTAAAAAGCGTCTGATTTCCCGAAGTCGGAAAAACATATACCTCACCCGATTTCCAAATACCTTTATCCCGATCAAGTACAAGAGGCACAACCGCCTGCTTACTACCCATATTCTCACCAGCAAACGTCACACCCTCAAAAGGCGTAGACACCGATACATAAGCATAAGTACACTCATCAGGCAAACCCTCAAGCGTAAAATTCAAAGACGCCATCATATAAGCCATTCTCATATCAAGAGTCCCCGATTTGCCTGTAGGAGTAATAGAAGCAACTGCCATCTGCAAAGGGTTACTTGCCACATATCCCTTAGCCATATTCCGCACATTGTCCACAACTTCATCAGCCACCTTAGGTGACTTAGCAGTAATAGGCGATGATATAGATGGAGCAGCCGAAAAACTAAACACATCCTCATTAGCCGAAACTGCCACCACGTACGACAGTACAGATGACGGTAAACGCAACGAAACCGTTTCTTGCGCTGACTTAATCAAATTATTCGATTTCAAGTTTCCATTTTCAGCGAACGTATAAACCCTTATCGGATACGCATTTTCCTCTTCCGAAGCAGCCCTAGCCTTCACACTCACAGTAGAAAGTTTCTCACTCTCCACCTCATTCTCATCATCATCTATTATATCAAGACTTCCGCAAGCAGCCAAAAGCAATACTAGGGAAAAGGATGAAACAATCTTGAAGATATTTTTTACGATACTCTCCTTCATATTAATTTCTTAATATTAAATAATTCCTCGGCATACAAAAATCACTCTGCAATCAAACAGAACAACTCCACATATCCCTCAGAATCATGTAATTTATTTTTATAAAATTCTCATTTAAAGAAAAATTTCACGTGGGAAAATATACACTTTTAAATTATTTGCCTAAAGTTTTTAAACAAAAAAAATAAATATTTCTTCAAAATACTCCATTTTTACCACTAAATATCCCAAATACACCACTTCATTTCACCGTTTTCGCCCAATTAAAAGAACAAAATTCAAAGTACTCTTTGCAAAATCAACCCCCAAAAAACAAGCATCTTAATAGTAACTAAAGAATGACTAGTGAACTACCGCTAAGCTAAAGACTTAGCGGCTTCGAAGATAGAAACCATAAGTTATTATATCATGGAGTACAGAAAAGAGTATGACCGTGAAAGTCTTATCGGTACCGAATATGAATATCTACTTCATGAGGTTGATGACTTATATGACGAAGATTGTGTGAAACAAAACAATATAACAGAATAGAATATGGGAACAGCATTACTTATCCTGAACTGTGGTATATCATCGAAACGATTAACGACATGCTGAAGAACAAGGCCAAAATGGTACATTCACGTCATCGTTCCGTTTCAAATTTCATCATAAATCTAGTAAACCATTGTTTCTATGATTACAAGATACCACTAGAGCATTTCCCAATTGACTATATTACTCCAATATCCAAGCTACAATTAGATAAAATGTATACACAATAGAGGTTAGAGAGGCTATAATGTATGTACCCCAAACAACCCAATAAAAACGCCATACTTCCTTACTCTTTTGATCCACAAATGCCCCTGTTTTTTTTAGCTTTTCGTACTCCGCAGAACCAACTTTAATGCCCTCATGACGTTCTAAGAAATCATTAAAATCTACGTAATCAAAAGGTCTACCTTGGTTTTCGCTACGCTCTTTCAACAGCTTGTAGACATCATACCTGTTGGATACGTAAAATGGATCACTGTAAGTTATGGTAGCTAAACATGCTACGAAGAAACCTATAACGATGATTGCCACCGTTATCAATAAAGCTGAAAGAATACTCATGATTTTGAATTGTTGATGTATCGCTTCAAATTATTGAACTAATTCTTGTGAATTAGAAATTCTACAACTATACTTAACCTCCTCGAATCTAAACACCATTGTGTATCAGTTACTTGCAAACACACGCGAAAGATAAGAGAATGTAAAAGGGGCTGTAAAGCCAAGCAAAAATAGAAATCCCCAATTAGGACTATTTTACGTTTTTATCACTAACAATGGTTCTTATCTCCCAAGAACCACCTCTATCTCCACCATTACGAACAATTATACCTTCAGTTTTTAGACGATCAATGTGTTTTTGAATGGCACTTGGAGATATGCCAAGAGTTTCTGAGAGAACTTTTCTCGTTATACTTGGGTTGGCTTTTATAAGTTGAAGAATAGTGTCAATTGTTTTACCAGTATCTTTCTGACCACCTTTCTAACCACCAACTTCGTTATTATCTTCTGCATCATCACCATTACTGATATAAACACCATCAATATCAATACCAATAACATTGAATTTTGGTAATGTCAGAACGGATCCATACCTTCAGTATAGCCTTCGTGCTCTTTATATGCAGAGATAATCTTTTTGAATCCTGAGCCACGACGCTCCATATATTTCAGACAACTGAAAATATCTGCAAGAATAGGATTACGACGTCGAGATGCCATATTCAACACGTCTACATCTTTGATTGAGCCACCGTCCACAAGACCGCCAGGAAAAAAGATTTCAAGTCGGTCATCATACATATCTATATGTACTTCACTCCCCAACTCCAGATAGTTGCGATGGATGAGTGCATTTACTAAGCCTTCCTCAACGGCACGTTCTGGATATTCAGGATATTCAAGGCGATTATCAGCAGTCTTGCGCCAAGCCTTTTTTGAGTTGCGTCGTACAAAATCAAGACCTGTTTGCAGAAGTGCAATTAAACTACCACTATATTCCTCGTCATCCAATGCATCCATTACACCATTAGCCTTATCAGCCCATTCCTGCGAGTGCAGAATAGTCGTGAGTGACGCACAGGTAAATAGTCTGCAAGAAGAGCGCCAGCATTCGTAAGTTCGCCCTTTTCATTAATGATACCGAACGATTCATAATCACTATCCTCAAACGAACGGTTAGTTCGTTTGAAATAAGTTGCACGCAATACAGTGAATGCCATATCTTCGAATTTCCAGCGAGACACCTGACTATCATACGATACGTGGGAACCCTTTAATACCAATTCTTTGTGTTTTGCGGTACTCACTACTACACTTTCATTTCCCACGCGCATGAAGGCTTGCATTTGTCCATCGCCAATATAGTAGTATGGAGTCTGATTGCCAGGCAGAACATCGAGCGCCACAAAATCTTTGTCTTCACATCTTTCAAACGAAAGTTTGAAGTATGGTATGGGGTCAATATGGTTCTTGATAGTTTCACTGATTTTCTATGCATCCCCTTTGGCATCAGAAAGTCCAACCAGCGTATCGTCATCAGCAATGCCCCACACTAGTTTTCCACCAATGCCATTGGCAAATGCGCTTACACTCTTGCACCAACTCTTGGGCTTCTTCACCTCCAGAGTCTGTTTTTATCGTATTCAGTTGCTTCGCCTATCAGTTGGCGTATATCAAATCTTTACTTTTTATTTGTGTTTCTTGCCAAGCACCTTTTTTCCAACTCTGGCAGATGTTCTCGTCAATCTTAATTGAGTATGTACCTGTTGTGTTATGGAGCGTCTTTTGTATCGTGCCCTTCTCGGTATTCTTGAACCAAGAATGGAAAAGATTGACTACAAACATGGCCAGCACCTCGTTGTCTATGTTATATTGATGTCCAATGTTCCAAGCAAAGTTCTTTAGATCAGTCTGCTTGAGTTTCTTCTTTTCAATCTTCACCGATACACAATTCACAATACCATTGTATTGAACAAGCAATTTAACGGCCTCCTCAATCTGGAAAAGCTCTTCATCACTGAATCCGTGTGGAAGGAAAACAAGACGTGTATATCTAAGGATTTTATCAAGTTTATCCTTTTCTCGCTTTTCTTTCGCCTCTGTCATTTGGGTGCAGTCAATGTGCAGTTGCTGAATGAACGGAGCCAAATCTCGCTGTGCGTTTTTGAGAGTCTCTTCAAGTTCTGATATAATTTGTGGTTTCAAATCATTTACCACTTCTGAAGTCTTTGGCTCTTGTTGTACTGGCTGTGAAACCACATCACATTGTGGCATTTCTACAGCAAGCTTTGTTTCCAGCTTCTTTTGAATATCCTCCAGATGCTTTATGATGCAAGCATCCATGTTTTCTTGGTCTGCTCGATTGTTCAACTCCTTTCTGTTGCTCTTGAAGTAAGCATAGAGACATTGTTTGATGCCATGAAGCAACAATACGAATACAGCATATCCACCTATAAATATTGGTATAGTGACAAGGAAATAAAGTAGTTCCTTGTCCTCACCTATCAGTTGGTGGGCAATCTTGTAAGCGCCAACTATATAGGTAATGATAATCAGTCCTAAAAATGACGTGCCAATATAGCGATGCACTCCTTTTGCAGATGGAACGGGAAAGATATCTATCTCCATGATTACAATGATTTTATTTTCTCCTGTGCTATAATGATTGCATCGCTACACAAGTCACGTTCCTGCTCATCTTCAACAGCATCAATGAACTTGTCTGCTAACCACAAGGTAAGCATTTCCTTTTCATCCTGATGGAAGTACTCTGCAAGCTTGATGACCTGCTCACGCTTTGCTCTTCTGTCACCACGTTCAATCTTACTGAACATCGGGGTGTCAATCTCTAGAAATGCAGCCAACTGGCGTTGTAGCAAACCTTGCTCTTCTCTGAGCTCCTTAATCTTATCTCCGAATAACATGTTTATATATCTATTTTTAGTCCTTCAGCAAATTACCAGCAAATTACCAGCAAATTACCAGCAAATTAAACTATAATTCGTAACGCGCTGTATAATAGCTGTTTATATGTAACTTTAATGCTCATTTCATTGCTTTTAGCAAATTGCCAGCAAATTACCGGCAAATTAAATTAAGCCCAACTTGGTATATACTTCATATATCGTTTTGCTGTTTCCGGATCAAGAGGTTTTATTCTTCCTGCCGAGACAGATTCTTTTATCAGTCTTGAAATACTTCCTGCCGAAGTGTCCTTTACGTTAAACCTGTCTCTAAGCGACTTGTTTGTCAAAGCATCACCTTGTATATACATTAGACAAGCATGTAGATAGCATGACCACAGTTTGTCCTCCATCGGAATATTGCTAAACTCCATTTCAGAAAAAAGAGTAACCTTGGTGCTATCTTGGAAAACTTCTATTCGAGGAGCTGGAAGGTATTGTGCTTCACATGCCAGTACCATTCTGTCCCAACCACGACCAAGTTCTTCGCACATCTTCAATCGACGCATGAGAGAAGCTAGTTTTTCGTTTCGTGACTTTGGAGGGTTGTCAATGATACGAAGTACATCTACCAAGGGAGTACCAGGATTCGTCACCTCAATACGATTGTCGAAAATCTCCACTACAGGGGCTGCCCCTGTTATGTACAGGTCTTGATGAATAAGACTATTAGCAATGGCTTCTCTTACTGATGGCAGTGGGAATTTGCTTGGCGTTGACAGTTGGACAGCATTGACGTCCTCGTTACTTGGCAATAGAGCATTCACATAACGCACGATATTCTCGAAGCAAACAGCATAGCCCTGTACAAATGATTCTTCTTTCTGAATCAGCAAGCGGTTGATACCCTTATACTGAACCACGCGCATAGCCTTACGTCCTAACCTTGCAAATTCGTTCAGGTCCTTTGCAAATAGCAGAGCACCTAAGTTCGTTATAGAATAAAGACCATTATCCTGCTTCTGGATGATTTCATCCTCGTTCAAATAATGCACAACAGCCTCCTTCTCTGCTGGCTGTGGTATCTTCAACAAGGTAAAGTATGCATCCACTTGGAGCAATCTGATAATATCCTCATACCTTTGGTCTGTCTTTACACAAACGTCTTCAAACTGGGCATGACGCAGTTTATCCCATAACTGAGCACGGAATACGGGGAACTCATGCAGCTTCTTTGTGTAGCTGCCACTACGAATATAGTCTATCTTCTGGAATGAAACGGGTTCATTGAGTGCCTTGTGGATTCGAATCAACTCCACATGCTTCCCGTCTATGTCTGCACCGTAGAATTCGAAATCAGCATTTTTGGAAAGAAGGTATCGAAGCCAGTTCTCCAACTCCTGTTCACCTTTCTTTTCAAGTTGAAGACGCACCTTAGTACCAATAATCTCATGAGTACCATCATCCACGCCCCATATCATATAGGCATAGTCTCGGTCGTTCAAAGTAGCACTATTTGCGAGAGCACTAATGTCCTCACCAACCATTGTCGGCTCGCAATTGTTATGCTTGAACTCAATCCAGCCAACTTCCTTGGGAAGCTTGCAGAGTTCTTTTACCAGTATGTCGATATTTCCAATCATATGAACGTATAATTATAAATAATCTCACCCCCAACATTTAATCTGCATTATGCAAGGACTCTAATTCTCTTTGTTTCTCTTCTATAGACGCATCGTCAGGAAAAACCTTTATAAAGATTGAATAGTATAAGATCTTTTTTCCTCTAGTTGTCATTGGAAACTGATTTGTGTCATGTAATTGCAAGTCTGCAAACTTGTTTACATATTTGTCAAATGCATTTTTTTCAAATTTTATGTTATTATCTATAGATAATATATCTTTAAGTATTTTCATTAGTGACTCGAAGCCTACAGTTGACTGTAAAACATTTGTAGGCTTAGATTTTGTATCATACTTCCAAAGTGATGAAAAATAGTGTTGTATTGATGAAAAATAGTAAAACAAACAGTCTGATATTGAAGAATCATCGTCGGTAGCATAGAACTCTCTAAAAGGAAGCTTCTTTGTGCCACTGTATCCCTTGAGTTCCTTACGCTTCCTAAAACGATCGTTTTCAGCCTCTTTCGATGATACAGAGATAAAGGACACTATTCTCTTTATCATTGTAGATTGAGAGAGTGGTGGAATAAAAGTTCCATCATAATCATTTCCATATAATTTTATTCTATTATAAAAAGGTGATTTGGGATGTCCATTCAAAGCGAGACAGACTTCTAATGCAGTTTTGTATGGACTGTCATTTTCTGTTAGTCCAAACAAACTGTATACCAAATCCTGAGAAACTCGTTTTTGGGTTCTATTAATTGTTGAAAAAATCATCGCCTGATACTCAAGGCTTTTATCCATGAAGCATGATATTACAATATCCATATTTAATAGGCGATTGAGCTTTTCGTTATAACTTATACCATCAGTTCCAACATTATCTGGGTTCTTGCTTAATCGTTCCAAAGCCAATTCAATACCACGGATTCTATGTTGTCCATCAATAATTGTAACATAGATGTCATAGGAATCCTCTCCACATTTCGCTTTACTAATACCTTCTATGACTTCTTTTTTAAATGAAATGGTAACAGTATTATTATCGAAAACCTGACTATCAATAGCAGACAATGGAATCCCTAATACAATATTTGTTGGAAACGTTGCTGTTTCATCGTTGATTAGAAAATCTGCTATTTGATTGGCTCTGGAAGTTTCAACATGACGTTGAATAGTTTCACTGTATACAGGTTTGCCATTATCATCAAAGTCAACGATAAGTCTTTCTGTAAACATTGTATATTTAAGGAGATCTTGTATCTTGGCTGTTCCAATTATAAAATCTTGGCCATTTTGGTATACAGGAAATCCTTTTATTTCTATTTCGTGATTACTCATGAGTTCTATTTTTAATTATTCCAACTTTTACCATGTTTAATTCTGGAATTAGCTTCTATATCTTCTCCAAATGTTTTGTCATTTAGACATCTGTTATCATATTGTGATATAACCCAGACTATCCATGAAATCACTATACATATAAATGCAGGCCAGCTTATCTTATAATAATACGAAATAAAAGTAAGCAATATAGGCAACACAATACATACAATTGGAGATACCTGTGCTAAACTACTTTTGTTTTTTGTATCATTAAAAGAAAGAAGAATTGGTACAATGGTAGGAATTGCAAGAGCCAAAGAGTATGTAATCACATTTTCGGTTATAGACCATGAGTCTCCTTTATTATTAATAAATTGGAATAAAGATGCAAACACACCTAGTCCTCCAATGAATACAGTGTAAAAAAGGAAATGAATGGTAAAACTTGTACACCATGGTTTTTTAAACCTTTCCCATAGTTCTCCGAAGATAGAATCACTAATATATTTTATAATATGCATAAGTGTCTTTTTATAGGTCCTGAAGAATGTCTACAAATACAGTAGGAGAAGAAAATGAGATACGCTCCTCTTGCCATTTTTTAAACAGATAGTCAAAACCTGCATTTGCATAACCTTCAATTTCATTTTCGAGAGCACGCAGGAATTTTGCTACAGTTTCATCATCTGCATTTTCCAAATCAATCCACTCATAGCCGAAGCTGCCAGAACGATTGAGCATCATCATAATGATGTAGTCACGAATCTGAGTTGGTTTCCACTTGTACATTACGGCAAACTCGGTTGTTGCCTCCTGCGCTTCAAAATACTTTGGTCTGCCAAGGCGAACGCCTATGATACAGGCATACATAAATGTTTGGTAGAAAGCACCGAACTGTGCAATATTACCTGTACCAGTTTTCTCACCTTTATTTGAAATGGCTTCTATCATTGCACGATACTTGTCGCTGTAGTGAGGACGTAGATCAAGTATCTTTTCTTCTAATTTTGAGCTATTCATAATCGTTTGTCTTATTCAGAATAACATTTTTTCTTTGTAACGAGGTTTGAAGAATCAGCTTTCTCTTCAACATAATTCACGTAGAATGTACCATCAAGTTCATTACGCTGCATGCGTTTTGCTATCTCAAGGCCTCCCGGAAGGATGAGTTGTTCAGAATCAGGATCATACAAATCCTTAATCATAATGATGCTCTGGCGGAATACCTTTGGAGCGATGTCAAGGAAGTTGTTGATGAACTTGATGCCGAACTCCGAGAATGGCGCATCTGAAATGAATGGATAATCAAAACTCTGATTATTTTCCTTTGAGGAAATAATTGACATCACAATAGCCAATTGTTTCATACGTTGGAAACCAGTACCATTACCAAAGAGTTCTTCGCCTTTGTCATCTACAACCTTAACGCGAACAGTACCACCATCTTCACGTTCGAAATGCAAATTTCCACCAAGTGTCTGATTTCCTGCCGTCAAATCACGATACATTTTATTCGCAACCGTCTGAAGGTTGTTGACAATGTTTGTAAAGATGCGTTCCTTGGTATCGGCAAACATTTGGGCGATGCATTGCATGTCGTTATACAGCTTTTCTGCTTTCCTGACAGGTGAACTATTCTGCCTTTTATATAGTTCCTTCCGAACCTTTTCTAATTTATCTGACCAAAGATTTATTTTTCCAGTATATTTCTGAATCTCCTCGTTCTTGTCAGAAATGGTCTTCTTTGCTTGGTTATATCCAGAAAGTGTCTTACGGTCTTCTTCAGGAGTCGTATTACCAGCTCCGACCAATGCCATCTCGCTTTCTTCCTGTTCAACGACATTCTCCTGTGCAGCAATTAAATCATCCAGATCGAAGATGCTATTCATGTAAACCTGATAATCTTCTGCAATTTTAGGAATGGTAGTTTCGTAAAGCCCCGTTGTTTTCTGTATCTTACCATAGTATTGCATGAACGAATCAGAGGCATGCATAGCCTTACGTGGACGCTCCATAATTTTTTTTATGTGAAGCCAAGGCTCAGAATCTCTTGGCGCCTCGCGGTCACAAACTTCGCAATGACAGCGTTCGAGCATTCTTTTGAGCGATGGCGTGTCAGGAGAACCCTCAGGCAAGAGTATGTAAGGATTCTCCATGATTTTCTTTTGAGCAAGTGCTTGACTCAACGCAATACGGAAGTCATCAAAATCACTTGTTTCGCCCTCTAATCCCATAAGTAGCCAAGGACAATTCTCATCAAATAAACGGCTTGTTATTGATTTTTCCAGATCCTCTTTTTTCTTCTGAAGATTCTGTAATTTCTTTTGCTCTGATTCATACTCATAACGAAGCTGTTCACGCTTTTTGCTTGAATAGAACTCTGCTTCAAACCGCTGCTCTTCTTCCTTGGCACGAGCAAGTTCCTGACGTGCCAGGGCAATCTTTGCTTTCGCGTCCTCAATCCACTTTTCGTGATTGTCACGATCTTGCTGGAGTGATGTAATGGCTTCATCAGCAGAGTTGTTTCTCTTCTCCTCTGCTCTGTATTCTTTCTTTGCTTCACCAACTAGATCATTTGCCTTGTCACACATCTGGATAAGGTTGTTCATGTCAGCAAGTGCATTAATCGTGTTCTCCAAACCTGTGAGGGTAGAAAGATCAACAAGACGTTCCATCGACTCGCCTTGAAGTAAAGAGTATTTTTCCATATCATAAGGAATTAGCTTTCGAATAATCTCTGCTTTCTCATCCTTATCCATTATGAAGTTATCCTCATTGTTAATGGTGTGCTGCACATCAGTATAGGCATTGTACGACCAGTCATTCTCTTTTGTACAATGAACAGATTTTGTCACAATGTAGCGTTCTCCATTGTTCTCATAAACGATTCGTACACCCATTGTGAAATCATCACTTTCACGACGAACCTTACCCGACATCATCTTGAAATACGATTCGTTAACGGGATAAATTTTCTTGTCATCAGAATCATACACCTCATCACGCAATATCCACAGGAAGCCATTGTAAAACTTTGACTTACCCATATTGTTGTCGGCATTAATGATGTTTATACCCTCGGTGAAGGTATAAGTGTTATCTTCGTAACTTCCATAATAATTATAGAAGTTGCAGAAACAAATTGATCTAATTATTGTACCCATAGTATGCCAAGAGTTTAGTCAGATACTTTTTTCATTATGCCCTGGAATGTAGCAGGAATGGTGCGACGATTAGCCACACAGTTAATTACATCCTTGATGATTTCAATAGGAGTATGGTCGGAAACGCCAGTATAAGAAGCAGACGAGGCCTCCTCCTTAGTTATGCCGAAATGTGTCTGAAGCTCTTCGGACTTCATTACTTCTTTGAAGATTTCTTGTGGTTCCATATCTTGTTGTTTTATTATTCGTCTTCGTTCAATACCATGCCATTGAGGTCAATATCGTAGAAACTGATTACTTCGTTGAGCGTGTCAAGAGCACCAGTATAGTAATTACTTGCAAGAGAGCCAAAATTAGCAACTCTTCTCATTTCATTCTCGACCAAATGTTTTTCCATTGTCCAGAAACGTCGATCATAATAAGGAGAAGAAAAATCTGGCACAACGATAATATCGTAAATCCAGGCAAATCGCTTGTCGTCATGCTTGCGCAACAAACGACCTCTTCGTTGGATAAACTGTCGAGGATTGCCGGTGCTTGATGTGAATATGCCATACTCTGCACGTGGCACATCAACGCCCTCGTCCAAACAGTTCTTAGCAAAGAGCACGTTAAGCTGTCCATTTGCAAAAGCTTCAAGTTTATGTTTACGCATTGCCTTTGAGTCAACACCTGTGTAAGAATTGCATGTGGTATTCGGAAACGTATACTTCAGAACACCCTGCATCTGTTTTAGAATGTATTCGTCAATCGCTTCGTCATCGGCTTCGTCAGAACGTGTGCGTTTGCCTGCTGCCGAATAAACAAAGCAATATTTCAGCTTGTCTTCGCCAATCTCCTGTATGATTTGACGGAAGACATCCATTTTGTTGCGTGCTTTATGTAGGATGTTCTTTCTTACGAGTAGGAGTTTCCTTGCGCGTTCTGGGTCAGAGAAACCTCCCTTTGAACCATTGTAAAGTTGGACAATCTGTCTTGTGATTCTTGCATACTCTTCCATTTCCGATTCATCTAGCTTTGCCAGATATGGGAAATAATGATAAGGCATCAGTCGTTCTTCACGAATGGCCCTGCGCATAGAAAAGCTGTACGTGTATGGATGTGTATCGTTGAAGAAACTTTCTATTTCGCGTGTGCCTTCCTCATCGTAGATTCGATTAGGTGTGGCAGACAGTGCAATTCGTCTTTTTATTGTGAGACGATGAAACGCCTGTCTTACGGATGCGGAACCAATGTTATGCGCCTCATCGGCTATAAGTAAAGCTCCTTCTGAGAGTTTTGACAAAAGTACTAGAAAGTCTTGCATCACAAAAGATTGGTAGGTGGAGATGATTACATAATTCACATTACGTCCATACCTCATCTTTGTGACCACCTGCATTACATCCTGCTTCCAACGATGGTTTTCTGAGGAAACCTTGATGACATTACGATAGTTGAAGTTGGCAACCTCGTTGCCCCATTGCTCAACTAGAGCAAGTGAAGGTACAAGTATCAACAAATGGTAGAAGCCATCATCCTTATACTCTTCAAGAGCGCAATTAAGTGATGTGATAGTTTTACCTGTACCAGTAGCCATGGCGAATACTCCTTGTTTGCCACGTTTTGCCCATGCCTCATAAGCATCAATCTGATATTGACGTGGACCATCCTTGAACTTCTTTGGGAAATATGGCTCATCAAAAGCTGATTCTGCTTCCTCTTTTGCAATTTCTTCCATCACTTCATTCTCCAAGCGAATCAACTCATCAACATTCTCAGTCGAATATTTTTCGACAATTTTACGACAAAACTCATCAGCAGAGTAAACCAATACATCTCGGTTCTGCCCATTCCAAATGCTATCGAAATCATCTTGGTAACACTTTATACGTTTTATTGCTTCTTCATTATGCCAAGAACAGACGCAGTCAATTGCTTCTATGTTCCGAGTGAGACCTGCTGCTGTAAGGTTCATTGAACCATTAAAAGCTACCTTGTTATCGTAGGAGTCGGTAAAGATGCCAAACTTTTCATGAGCAATACCACTTTCCTTAAGTAACACTATCTTTATATCTATGCGATTATTAGCAATAAGATAAGAGAGACATTGAAAAAAGAGCTTACCACGATGCGAGAAAATCTGCAAAAGCTTATCGTATGAATTAAGCATGTAGTCTTCAAAACCTACAAAATCTCCATCTTTCAGAAGATTGTAATCTTCTTCCGTGATATTCGGATTGATGTACATACGCATTCTGCCGCCATTTTTTACAAAGTGGGCAAAACCACATGCAAGCACATTAAAACAAGCACTACTGAAATATCCTAAGCCAAGGTCAATGGTTGAACTGTTGGACAGCGCATTGGTGAAGAACTCTGTAGGTTTGTGTTCTCGTTTGGTAGAATAGCGCAATTCAAAATCCTGAGTGCGAAGTTCAGTCTGCACAGCACCGTAAACAGTAGAGATGTCCTCACACACCTTATGGGCATTCGGTTCGTAAAAGTATCCGTCTTCACCCTTTTTGCGTCCTTTAAGATATCGACCTTTTATACGCTTCATGTCACCATCGTACGGAATACTGCATAATCCCCATGTCTCATTATCAAAGTGGATGAAAACTTCTTTGTCCTGGCACAATGAAGATTGAAGATTTCTTCTCGTTGTCGGTTTCTTGTTGTGCAAATTCACATAAGCAAGGATGTCTAGCAGTTTCTGCGGTTCTTCAGGATGGGCTTCGAGGAAATCCTTCACCAATCCACGAATAGTTTGTACTGGTTGCTTATGTGGCTCCTCTTTCTTTGCTTTCGGAATGAAGATGCTATCCTCAGGATCAGAACACAATTCGTACTGGTCATAGACCTCCACTTCAAGTACACTTGCAATCTTTGAACTCAAAGTGAGGTCATAATTCTTCCAAAGGTCAGGACGCGATTCAATCCAACTCTCCAGTTTTATACACTCGTCGCCCTTGGCGGATGCTAACATCTGCCTAAACACTTCGTGAAACTTGTCAAAGTCAAATACGTCAGCGTAATCCATTCTGAGGGTGAGGTCTATCATAGTTATAGTTCTTCTAGTCCTTCGTGTATGTGGTCAAACAGGTAGTCAAAACCTACGAGGTTGGGATTGTCTTTTACGTCTGCAGCTATACGTTCCAAACCATCATCAAGGTGCATCTTGAAATAGCGAGGAAGGTCTTTGTCCGTGTCCTTGATGCCGTAATGAGCACACATCATGGCAACGTACAATGGAAAGAGATTACCGAAGAGCACGCTCTTGCTGTACTCCTTACCTCCTGCATCTTTTATCTCGGTTGGTTGGAACTTAATACCACTTTTCAGCGAGTATGCGATGGCAATACGTGCAATCACATTCTCTGCACCCAAAGCAAACTTTCGAGTGAGTTGTGTTACAAGTTCCTTGTTCTTGGCGCTTGTCTTTATCTGTGCTATTGCTATCATACTCGTTTAGTAGTTATAATCGTCAAACAAATGCTCTGCCTTTGCGGCTTTGAATTCAGAGCGTGTTGTATCATTCGTAATGAGTGTGGTACTACCCACAAATGGAAGCATCATGTCCATTTCTGACTTTGTCAACTCCTTATGTAGAAGCGGAAAGAGTACAACCTGCTCCGATATTGACGGGTAAAACTCCGTAATAATCTTAGAACTGTGACTCTTGTCGAATTTCTGCAAAGGTGAGTCGATGAATACGGGGAACTTGATGCTACTTTCATCTACAAGGGATTTTAGCAGAGAGGTGGCATAAAGCTGTTTCTCGCCTTTTGAGAGCTTGTCCTTGTCTATTTCATCGCCTTCGGGAGTAAACAGCAGAATATCCATAGCATCAGCATCAATTGTAACCTCGACTCGCCCGATGAAATCTTCCTTGTGCATGAGCGAATTGAGGGCTGTCTTGATTCTGCGTTCCAAAGATGACTTTTTGTTTTGCTTCAAAAACGTAAGAAATGTGTCAAGTTCACCTATAAGCTGGCTGGCGAGAACGTCCTTCTTTTCGTCTGCATCGTCCACACTAACACGCTTGCTCAAATCCTTTATCTGCTTTTCAAGTGTGGCGAGTTTCTGATTTGATTCGCCAGTCTTTTCATGCAGCTTACGGATGGCATCATCAGTTTCCTGAATTGCTTTTTCCGTATCGTTCTTCTTCAAGCGCAGTCGCTTGATGACCTCGTCACTTTCCTTGCTGTGGATGTTTGAGAGGCGGCGAGAATTGCGCTCCAGCATTACCTTGTTCTTGCGGTAATTCTCTGCCAGCGTTTCAAACTCTATTCGGTAAGTCGTTGTTATGCTGTTATAGACTGCCTCAATTTCTGCAAAGTCATCATCGCTGAGAATCATCTGTGGTTCGCGGTCAGATTTCTCACCACGATATTTTTCCACAATAGCGTCAAGCTTCTTGGTGGCATCGTCCTTACTCTTCTTTTCGATAGGCAAGGATGCAAGCATGGCAAGAAGCTCCTTGCTGAGCGAATCAAGCACATGGTTCTGGGCAATCGAAACGTTGTTACTGCTGATGGTATCGTGATCTGCTTTGGCAAGTTCGTATGCCTGAGCAAACACGTTTCCGGCAATGGCGAATGGTGCGTAGTCTATGAACTGCTTGAGCTTGCCCTTCATTTCCACGTCATTCTTCTTGCAGTTTTCAATGATGACTTTTACACGATTCATTTCCTCTGATTTCACACTACTACCTTCGCGTGAGAGCTCTGCCTGTAGCGAAGTGTCTTCCTGGCGAAGCGTAGTAAGTTTGTCGTTAAATATTTGAATCTGCTCGTCAATCTCTGTAGCCTCCTTGTCGGCATCCTCCTTCTGTGCAAGGAGTTTTTCAAGTTCGTGACGCAATCCGATGTCGCGTGACTTCTTGCGATAGCGAAGGCGAAGACTTTCAAGGTTTGACTTCAAATCCTCGTATTTGCTGATGCCGAGAACTTCCTCGTATGCACGACTCAATCTACGGCGGTCGGCAATGGTTCCTGTCTCTGCAAGTTCAACAACTTCTTCAGAGTCGAAGAAGAATAGGCGTGCAATGTCCTTGTTCAGGATAAAGTCGTTGATGAACACGTCAGGTCCTATTTCCTCGGTCAGCTCATTGCGCACTCCATCAATCATTATTTCCACCTGTTCCTTCTGGAGGATAGAATCATAGCTACGAATTACGTCAATCACACGGCAAGGAATGGCAGGAATGGCAAGCTCCGAAAAACGTATGGTCACGCTGTAAACCGAATCCTTCTTGATCTCTTCAAATTCATTAGTGTAGCCATGTTTCTTGATGAGAGCTGTAATCTCTGGAGTAAGACTTGCCTGATAACGCTTGGCGGCGTTGATGTTCAGATTACTCTGAAGAAGTGCGTTGTAGTTGACATTGGCATCCTGTCCTGATGCTGGTACGTCACTCACAAAGCGGCCATAGAGACACCAGAGGAGCGAGTGCAAGAATGTGGTCTTACCAAAGCCGTTCTCGCCACATATGAGGTGTACGTTCTTCTCCTCGTTGAGAGCAAACTTTATGGTATTCACGCCTTCGTAGAGGCGGTAGTTGTTTAATGTGATGCTCTGTATAATCATGCCTTTGCCTCCTTCTCTTTGATGAATGAATCCAAACGTTCCTCAATGTCATTCTGCAAACCAAACTTGCGCATCAGCAACACCTTGCTCTTCTGTAGGGCAAGGAGTTCTTGGATGAGTTGGAAATGCTGAGGGTCGGTGCATGATTTCTCCAGAATGAGACGCTCTTGCAAACCAATTTCAAAATTAGGTATGGTGTAGCCGTAAACTTCATTATAAATATCATTGACGGTAGTGGAGAAGTTGCCATCACGATACCAAATGACCTGAATGGCAATGAGTTCTTGATTCGTAATAAGGTTGACGCTAGAATGTCCTTCCTGTACAGTCTTCTGTGTTTGTAATAACTCGTGGAGCATTTGAATGCGATACTCCATAGTGTAGTTGCCAAGATTGTGGCCCGTTTCATCAACTGCACGCTGTCCATTTCTACGAGTATCACAACGAAGTTCTGAGACATTACGATTCTCTACCAAACGGTTTCGAAATTCAAGAAGTGGTTTCATCCAGTCGACACCATTCTTGATAAGCGAAGACATTGACTTGTCTTCTTTTACCACAGTGCAAATCCAGCAGCCAAAGCGGCTTTGCCCACAACTGCGGTGACTATCATCTGTCACAACTGTTGGACATTCGTAGTCATCTGCTGAAGCATCTAAGTAGATGTTAAAGAGTATCTTATTGTCAAATCCCCATGGTGAAGGGATGGAATTAATAATCCACCAAACCTCTTCCAGCATCAGCTCTTTAATAGGAGCATATGTGAAAGTGTTTGGATTGAGGGGATGTTTTGAAAGTCGATGTCCCTTGATTTCATGTCGGCGAATACTGCGTTCACGTTGCTGGCTCTCAGTCAAGCGAGTGCCTACAAGCACAATCGCCTCACCATCAGCCACTACCTGGTCTGTGATAAATTTAGAAGTTGGCTTTATTTTCATTTTTTCTGTGCAGAAACGGAATGAATTGTTAGGTACGGGATATCCTTTTCCAATAACGCAACTCCAAAAAGTATCTTCTAGTTGTGGCGTAGTTGTCACCACTTGTATAGGCATCATCTGTTCACGTGCGGCATCGCCAATCTTCAGAAGCACGGTAGAAACATACTCTTCGATGACGGGATTTTCCACCATTGTATCGTTACAAACAACATACACACGTCTGCGCAAAGGCTTCCTATCTTCTCTTAACTCTTGCATGGCTATCCAAGTAAGCATCAGAAGAACAGTGGAGTCTTTGCCTCCAGAAAAACCAATAATCCATGGACGGCAGTTGATGTCTTCTTCCATATACTGGTCCTTTAGTTCATCTATAATAGCACGAACTCTCTTTGATTTTATCTCTGACTTCATGCTTTTTTTGAGTAATTATATTGAATCATGATTATACTATTACTTGTACTTTTGCTCTGGATATTTCTCTTTCCAACCCTTGCCGTAGATTTTATTTATGTAATTGTATGCACCTTCATATAAAAGGTCAAAAACATCATCGTCAGAAATGCCATTTGTTTCAATGAGTCCATTAAGTCCCCATTCACCACAGCCTTCTGGGAAGATTTCTTCATCAGGTTCAAACCAAATATCTAACTCATTGTTGTAGAAAGAGAGGCTTGCTTGGTCACTGATATCAATGCATTTGGTGTAAATCTTGCCATCAATCATATCTTCTCCCCAAGATTCTGTATCTTCTTCCATGCTTTCTGCTTGTGACGAAGCCATGTCATAACCTGCTTCAATCAAAGCTTTACGCAATGATTCAGTATTCTGCTCTTGTGTGAACACTTTTGTATCATCCATCTTTATCTGTTTTCTATTTTACACCAGAGTTTGGCAATGTAGCACATAACATCTGATAATAGATTTCCAATTATACGAATTTTCTTATTTTGAATTGTCAAATTTTGAATACAAAGATAATAATAAATAATGTAAAAGCTGCAATGTTATGTGAAAAACTATAGTATTATTTGCAGAATAAACAATAAAAGGCAACTATAAGTGACATTTTTCCTATAGTTGCGCTTTTGAATAGAGACTTTCCGTTTCACTCCCTATAAGATTCAATCAATACTTCAACCACTGAAGAGCCATTTGCAATAGACACTAGAGCGAATATAGTGAGGTGGCATACGAGATGCCTACCCACCACCAGAATACCTTGGGCGACAGGAACACTCCTTGACAAGACTTTATGAAAGACATGATTTCCTCGTTTTGATTGCGGAATTCTTGCAGCTGCAACCTTCTATGGTTGGCAAGAAGGTCGGTTTCTGCCTGAATCAGTTTCTCTCTTGCAGATTGGATGGTGGTTAAGCACTCATCAGTCATTTCAACCTTTAAAACTGTAGTCTCGGCTCAGGTAACGGCTCGGCAAAATGCGAAAACAGCCATATCCATGCTATCGGTGGCAGCTTTCATCGCAATCACCATGTCTGTTCCATCTTTGCGAGCCTTCTCAACTTTTTGAATGCTATCGTGCAAGTTGCTTATGGCTTGTTTAAGAAGTTGAAGTTCATTGTCAAGATTAGCCTTTTGCTCCTTGACCTCTTCCTGTTTGTCGATTTCTTCGACAAGATTACTATACTTGGACAATACTTCGGTAAATTTTTACAGAGAAATTAAAAGTAAAACAATAGAACTGGCCAAAGCTAGTCCAAAAGCACTAAATAGATCATTGAAATGTTGTCAAAATCGAATGATTAAGCATAAGAAAAAGTACTAAAAAAGAGGACAGATCTGCTAAAAATAAAGACAGAAAATATTGCATAATTCGCTGATTTTTTAGAAACTTAGAAGTCTTCAAACTCTTCTAATTATGACTAAAGAAACACTCCTTATGCAATACCAATCTGAGTGCCTATCGGTTCTCAAATCGGTTGTAAATATACACAAACCTTTTGAAAAGACCTTCATGGATACAATGAAATTATTCATGGTCATCCCTGATCGTATAAACTTTCTCCAATTGGGTAGGTATGGATGCTTCTCGGAACAGACATACCGTAACCTTTTTGAGAATGAAACATTCAATTGGTTTGCATTCAATGGTTCTATCATCAGCAAGCATCTTACAGGTAGAAGAAAAGCCATCGCTATCGATCACCCAAGTCTGGACATAAGACACCCTGGATTGGTTACTTTTGGTCAGGTTGTGCTGGGGATTATAAGCGTGGATTAGAAATCATGGGAATCGGTGTCATTGACATCGACAATCATGAATACATGACTTTAGGTTCCATTCAGACGCCAGATTGTAAGACATTGGATAATATGGGCAAGAATCTTGTTAATTGGTATAGCAGCTATCTTATCAGTAAAAAAGAAGAGATACAGAGCATATCCAAAATGGTGGTTGCAGACGCATTCTTTTCCAAGGAAACTTTCATAACGCCTATGTGTGAGAGCGATTACCATGTCATCAGCCGCTTCCGAAATGATGTAATCCTGTACTATCCGACATTGGAAAAGAGAACAGGGAAACGTGGTCATCCCAAGTGGTTTGATGGCAAAATTGATTTTGCCAATCTAGATTTGACTCGGTGCAAAGAATACAAGGTGAATAAGGGAAAACTATGCGGATTGAGGGTATATGCAAAAGCTCTCAAAAGATACGTTTCCTTATCCGTTTGGTACCCAATGGACGGAAGGACAGATAAGTGACAGCTTTATTTCTCTACATTAGATTCTATGGATGGATGCGAAGTCCTTGATTATTATAGAACTAGATTCTAACTCGAATTTTGCTTTAGAGATAGCAAGCAGCATGCTGGAATCACCTACTGTCAGTCAACCGACTTCAGAAAGTTGAATTTTCACTTCAATGCATCGCTCGCTGCTGTCAACTTAGCAAAAGCGGCATGTAAGAAGCTAGGAATAACTTATTCCATATTCTCTTGCAAGTCATTCATACACAATGCTTATATGCTTGAAAGATTTATTTGCGTGTTTGGGATTAACCCAGACCCACAAGTTATTGAAAAACTTTTCAAAGAACTCATTTTATTTACTGCCAAAGCTACTTAGGCTTGGCTAATTTTTAACGAACTATTGTTACCTACATGAATATAAAAAATCTCATTGGCGAAGCAACCGCCTACGACAAGAAACAGCAGCTCGAAGTCAAGCGACCAAAGAGTTGGCTAAAAAGTGTATCTGCCTTTGCCAATGGCAAAGGCGGAACATTAGTGTTTGGCATCAATGATGACGATCAAGTTGTTGGTCTTGCTGATGCAGAGAGCGATGCCGAAAGAATAAGCGAAGAGATAAAGACAAAACTTGACCCCATACCTGCTGTCAACCTTGAATTTAAAGAGGTTGAAGGCAAGAAGCTTATGCTGCTTCATGTTTACAAGGGACAAGAAACACCATATTACTATATAGACGATAAGCAACGCTTAGCATTTGTAAGAGTTGGCAATGAGTCTGTTGTTGCTGACCGACTTCAACTTAAAAATCTTGTAATGCAAGGTGCAGGTCGCTCCTTTGATGCGATTCCTTCACCCTATAAGTTTGAGGATATGGCTTTCTCAAAGCTCAAATCTGTACACTTCAAACGGTTGAACCAATCGTTTGATGATAGTGATTTCGTATCATGGGGCATTGTAGATAATGATGGAAAACTTACCAATGCTGGCGCTCTTTTGGCTGACGACTCCCCAATACGCCATTCTCGCATATTCTGTACCCGTTGGAATGGCTTAGACAGGACAAGCGGTTTGGGTGAGGCATTGGATGATGCAGAACTGGAGGGTAGCGTTATAGGACAATTGCAAGATGCGGTCGCATTTGTTCGGAACAATTCACATCGAAGATGGTGGAAAGAAGATGATTATCGGGAAGAACTGCCCGATTATCCAGAACGTGCCGTAACAGAAGTAATATGTAACGCTATCATTCACAGGGATTACATGGAGCTTGGTAGCGAAATACACATTGATATGTATGATGACCGAATGGAGGTGTATTCCCCAGGCGGTATGTTTGATGGACGCTTGATACAACAACTCGACCCTATGACTGTACCTTCGAAACGTCGCAACCCTTTGCTCGCTGATTTCTTTCATCGCTTAAAGCTTATGGAGCGTAGAGGTAGTGGTATGAAGAAGATTATAGGTGAATATAAGCGGTTTGAGAATTTGGAGAATTATCATGCTCCAGAGTTCAGCTCCAATGCTTCTGAATTCCATGTTACCATGTGGAACCTCAATTATGCCATGGATGCCATAAAAGATAATACTCATGTCGTAAAAGCACCCGAAGATGTCGTAAAAGATGTCGTAAAAGAGACGGGAGATGTCGTAAAAGCCAAAGCTAATGTCACAAAAGAATTTGTAAAGGCTCAGCGGCAAATCTATAAATTGATTTCACAAACCCCTCAAATCAACGCCACGCAAATGTCTGAGAATATGGGCATTTACCTACGCCAAGTACAGCGATACCTTAAACAACTTTCGGACCTTAAATTGATTGTCAGAGAAGGAGGTCGCAAAAATGGTATTTGGAAAATATTGGATGAAGAATATGAAGGTTTCTTCAAAAGAATCTGAA
>ERZ1026874.144-NODE-144-length-48142-cov-12.481981_pt1 | contig 48142 bp, 44 predicted proteins | sample MGYA00380167_ERZ1026874 | MGnify/ENA primary metagenome ERZ1026874 (study PRJEB33269, sample SAMEA4719803) | human gut metagenome | biome: human-associated habitat; feature: organic feature; material: feces | place: Cameroon | collected 2013-10 ...
CATTTACAGTAAAGATTTTTATAATAAAGATAAGTGACGATGCAGTAATCTTCATCCTTTGATCTATAGATGTTCATTTCATTATCCAAATCTATATTGGAATTGGAAATCTCATTGATATTTACAATCAATATGTATATTTTACGTAACCAGAATTCTTTTTCGAATCTTCCTTTGTATTGATCATGCATCCTCATTCTCCTTTCATTAATTTAAAAATACACACTCATATCCTATTAATTCATCACTATCATTAAGTACTTCTTTAACTATATAATTCTGTGAACTCTCATAACCATAGTTATCTGCTTCTGCCATTGCACGAATTGCAATTCCATCATAATCAGCAAACAAAAACACCTTGTTCAACTTTTTATCACTATCATTCAATGTACCTTTTTGTTCACCTTCTGGAACATACTTTTTGATTTTCACCTTTTTTAATACAAGTTCTTTTTTAACAGAATGACCCTTAGAATCATCTAGTTTATATGTGATATTCATCTTCTTTTTTCCAATAGACTTCAAAGTACATGTAATATGTTCCTTGTCATTTATATCATTACCTTTGTAATCAATTGCTTTTAAAACATAGTGAAATGGATTTACACTTTCGTCCGATACTATTCTCAAAGACTCATCCACAAAAACAAGTTTAGGCTCATGGCTTTTTTGGATTCGGGTATATATATCATACCCGCCAAAGCACACAATTATCGTTAAAATTATGGCAATTAAAATCTTTTTTATCATTCGTTATCATCTACTTTCCATAAAAACCATTTAAAGTGGTACCAGCTCCAAGCGTATTCGTCATATATTCTTTTACACTTTTCCATTTCCTACATCTAAAGCCATACTTTGATTCGTTGGAAGTTACATTACATTCTGAAATAACAACCGAGCCATCCACATCGACACCTTCTATAAAACCTAAATGCATTACCCTTCCGTTTCCTGATGTTATAGAAATTATCGACTTTGGAATTGGATTATTGATATCCCTTGAATATTTACCTGTTCCAGGAGAAACGTGATCTATCGTTAACTTCTGATCCCAGTTTGTTGGCAAAGGATATGGAGAATCATGATAATTCACATCCCAGTATCTTCCTGCTGCATAGGAAGAACAAATCATCTTATTGAACCTACCTGTAACGGATAAAGTAGTACAGTCAGAGCCATATGGATACCAAGCACCCGCCTTATTTACTGCACATACATTTGGATTTCCTTTTGTAATGTCTGCACTGTAAGTATAATATTTAGAATTAAAATCAACCATTACACCTTCAGCAGTAAGTATTCCACCAGACCCTTCAGATTCGCATACTGAATCTGTACTTGATCGTGTATTTGTGTCACGTATCTTATCGTAAATTGATTTATAAGTTGAAGCAGAATAATGTAATCCATCATCTGTTTGTATATTTCCTAACAGGGATGTATATGTATCTACATAAACAATTTTTCTTCTTAGATTCTTCTTTAGATATGCATTAAATTTTTCAATCTGATTGTTCTTTATTGCATAGTTACCTGCACATTTTGCTTCATCCACAGGATTGACTGACATGACTACAACACTTTTAGCTTTCTTCCAGTCAGAATCTATCAATGCATTTAATTTATTTGTATATTTCTCGTAATTGCCTATATCATTAACACCTAAATTCACAACAATTGTATCTGTATCTTTCAATGATTTGTTCACAGTGTTTATTGCTGTATTCACAAACCAGTTATATCCTTTTCCTACAGAACATATCCACTTGTTCTTTCCTTCAGTAATGGCACTTTGCATTCCTACAGTACGTGAATCCCCTACCCATATAATTCGACCACTGATACCTGTTGAAGCAGAGTCAGCGTCCGCACTCTGTCCACGGAACTGATTGTAGACCTTCATACTGTACTGTGATCTTCGCTCCACAGTACATGACACATAAGAAGTATTGCATCGTTCAAAGCAGTTCATGAATGCTTCTGTAACCTTTGTAACGCTGTTACTCTTTTTCAATTCTTCTGTATCTTTAAAATAAGTAGTTCCTCTTACCGACCATCTGAAAGATGGTAACTGCTGAATGCAGAGAAAGTCGAGCTGTAATTTTAAATCACTCGTTTCCTTTCCCTGCTGTGCAGCATAGTTTTTTAAAGCTGTTTTATACCCTTGTGTTGTCCATTGTACTAAGCCATAACCTGCTCCACCAATTTCAGAAACATCTGGCTTAAATCCACTTTCAGCATACATATTTCCCATTATTCCTGCGGTCGCTTCATCCGAATACCCAGAAGCTTTAAAGTAGCTCCAGATTGCTTTTTTATTTTCTTCAACAGTACCATCTGATGATACATCAATACTGCCAGTCGCTTCAGATGAACATTTATCTTCCTGATCCATCATTATCATCTGTGATAACAGTATAGGTGGAAGCACCATAACCGAAACAGATACACCAATAGCAATCCCAATCCAAGCTTTTTTTATCAATTTAGCATATTTTTTGAATTTGCCCATTATTTTCTATCATCTTTCATTCGTGTAAATTTAGCAAAGGCTTCATCACCAATTTGAATACGTACTCGCATAGCTGTACTTGTTCCAATCTTGGCATAGCATTCACCAATATTGGCAAACTGCACGAATTCCTGTTCTGATTCTGGAATTAAATGCGTTTTCTTGAAGTATTCAATACCTTCTGCACCTAATCCAAAATAAAACTGGTATACGGAGTTTTCAATGATGGCTTCACCCTGTTCCTTTACAGAATCTTTTAAAACATCACTAATCTGCTGAGTTGCGGGAGTCAAGCCTGCCATGTACTTACGGACACGTTTGATAACTGTCTGAAAATACATCATGATGTCAAGATAACGAGGATCCATAATGACTGAGAATTCATCCGCATAAAGCTGTTTTCTGCGGTTAAATGGGTCAGAGATGATGTCTGTCCATATGTAAGACAATACGTTGTAATATTGCGTTGCAAGCACACGTGATCCAGTGTTATCCTGCAATGCACTTAAATTAAAGTTGATAACATTTGCCGACAAATCAACATTTGTATGGCCATTGAAAAGATTGGCATCGGCACCATAGGCAATCGGCTCCAAGAAAGCTAAACAAACTTTATGACGCTCAATTTCGGCACGATCAGGATGAGGTTGCTTTTCGATTTCTTTCAACCATTGCTGAATCGTATCATAAACATCCGAAAAGATAGGATAATCTTCGCTTTTGAAATTATCCAAAATATATTGAGCTATTGTCTTAAAGTCTATGTTAATAAGCCCGTAAACGTGCGTTAAAGCACGTTCAATCAAATTGGTATGAAGAATACCTATTTCATCAGAATCTCCTTTATAAGCGTTTAAAAACGATCTCAGGAAGCGAATATGCTGTTCAAGCGGATAAATCTGATCTAAAGGCACTTTACCATCCCCTGTATCACTGTCAGGTACGTTGAAGCGTATCTGTAATGGATTGATACGACCTTTCTCACCATTTGAACAGTCGATATTAGCACCACCTAATTCGTATGTCAGCTTGTTCAATTCCTTACCTTCTACATCCAGAATATATTGCTTGTAACCAAGACCACAACGATTGTAGATCAACCACATCAAAAAGAATGTTTTACCCATGCCGGAGTTGCCGACAACAAATTCGTTATAGTTGGAACGATCGTCTTTCTTTGTAAAATTATCATAAAAAACAACACCATTCGTCTGGATCGTATTGCCAATATACACAGGTGGATAATGAACATCATGAGAATACTGTGTAGAATCGTATAATGCTTCAAACACAAATGGATACATCCACCCTAGTGTTGCAGTTGTCGTTGTTTTATAGAATCTGTCTTTTAATTCATAATCATACAAAATTGGAGCGGTACAGTTAAATAATTTCAAGGGTTCAAAAACACCTTCTGAGAATTGAATCCCCATCGAAACAAAAGAATCATCTAAATCTTTAGAAATCTCATTGACCTGCTGTACACTATCCCCTTTGATACGCAAGAAAACAGTGAAATCAAATGGTGTATCACCTTCGGCTACCATTTTTTCGACCATTGTTTGAGTTTTATCAAACTGTTTCATCAATTTTGACTGAGTAGATGCATCTTTTGCTTTCTGCATATTGCGTTCGATATTGTGAATTTCTTTATCAAGACTTTTTGTTAACGCTCCGCTTTCTGCTGGCTTGAAATGCATTGAAAAATCAATATCACCTGCTGTAGCTAAATAACTCATCAATGCAAAAGCTGGCTCTTTGCGATAAACATGGATGAATTTTGTTCTACAGAATACTCTGTCAAGCTCAACACATTGTCTAAAGCCAACATCCACCATACCAATGCGGGTTGGATATAAATAATCCATAATATCATCTGCTTCTTTTGCCATTTCCGTAAATAATTTAGATGCCTGTGGGTGATAGAAATTATAGATCACAAGAAATGTGTCCATAAAGTCTAATATGCTTGTCTTTTGATAAGAACCAAGTGTAGCAACAATTTCCTGGCACCTCTGTTCTAATTGAAATACATCCTGTCCTTTTAGGATAAACACAAAACAGCGATCCACAAGTTCCTTTGTCAACGCTGTGTATTTCAACCTTCTTTGTGCTTCATCTAAAATTTCATAGCGAATGCGATCCTGTGGGTTTGATAAATTTAAACTATCTTTAAAATACTGGAAATCAGCTACATATCCATCCACATCCGCACCAACCATATATGAATAGATTTGACCTGCACCAATCGAATTGTTGAACACCCTAGAAAATGCACGTATAAATGCATACTGGTCATTATCCTTGAATCCAAAAATATTTGTTCCTGCTGTACGAACCATCATGATATAGTTTCCATCGAAGTCCTTGAACATATTTTTTTCTTTATCATATGTAAAAGGCAATGCCTCTTTAATATCAAATCTATCAATTTTCGGTTGTTTTTTCTTTTTCTTTTGTTTCTCCTTCTTAGAACTTTTGATACTTTCGTTTACGATTTTCTGTTTTTCTTTAACTGGATCTGTTACTTTACTTTTCTTTTTATTGAACATTGAGTTACTCCTTTAAATAAAAAAAGAATGACATATACGCCATTCAATACTTATGTAAGCTAAGGCAATCTGCCTTAATTATCATTCGATAATCTATTTTCCTGAATCATATTCTGATATTCTATCCATTCCTTTGAATCCTCATCAAAATTATTCTTTACTACATTATGTGTACGTTCATTAGGAATGTAAAAATATTCTTTTGGTTGTTTATAACGATAGTTATACCACATTTGAATATGCTGAATAATAGATAAATGGTTGGGCATTTCGACTAAAAGAACACCGACGAGCACGAACATAGCTGCTCCCATAATCAAACCAATCAAGTCATTAAAAAGAAACTTTACTGGATAATAGACTACCAGATATCCAATCGCCATGTATAAGCAATCCATTCCTGAAAATTTCCAAATCAGAATGGGTTTTACAGATTCTTTATCAACGATTATTGTTGTTTTGTTATATCCCATTATTTTTTACCTCCACTATTACCTCTATTTCCTAAAGAATTACGAATCTCTCCGCTGCTTTTCATTTTAAAGGTGTGGGGACCTGATGTATTTGGCTGTTGAATTTGACTGTGGGGTTTAGTATTCCCATTTGTACCTGATGATCTAACGGCTGGCTTTGTACTTGATGAAGGTCTTTGACCTTGTAGCTGTGGCTTTGGGCCTGAAGATTGTGCTCCGCCTAGACTATTTCGTGTTGATGCACTGCTGTGCATCTGGAAAGTATGAGCACCACCTGTACTACCTCCGCCAGAAGTACTGCCACCACCTGCATTAAAAGACGTATAATTTGGTGTGGATGCAACACTTCCACCACCATCACCAGGCTGGCCGCCATCGCCACCACCAGAGAAATGATTGCCTAAATCACTTAAAAACATAGGCACTGCCCCTCTTTGATGTACTGGATCGCCCATCTGAGCACCGGTTTCCGGGTTAAATGCTGTAGAATCTGAACCTCTGAAAGCTGATAATCTTCTGTTCTGCATTGATCCTGTTTTTTGACCTGCGGAGTTGAAAGAATCTGTTCTTTTCTTACCTCCAATATTGGCCATACCACCTGCTCTAGTACGTTCAATAGTTCCACCAATACCGGAAGCCAGCTGATCGTTTCCAAAAATAGCGCCACGAATACCACCTTGTCTACCCGTAACACCACCCATATTCATGGAATTACCTAATGTAGCACCCTTGATACCACCATTACGATTTCCATTGCTGTCTGGATTGCCAAAAATAGCTCCACGTGCTCCACCAACTCGATTTCCTTGACCGTTGACATCGCCTAAAATCTTGCCACGTGCTCCACCTTCCAAGTGTCCTGTGTGCGGATTGTTGCGACCAATCACAGAACCGACAGCACCTGTAACCAGACTTTTAGCCATACCAAGTCCACCTCGAAATTGATTTAAAGTGTCTAGAATTCCTGAAGCATAGCCACCAATCATAGCTTGTACAAAACTTGGAGCAGTCATAATAAGCGAAAAAGCACCAAAGTAAAGTGCCACGGCTGCTACCGGCATAGTCGAAGTTGCTGAAGATATAGATTCAAGCAGTCCAACAAACAATGATAAAAGAAAAATTTGGGTAAGATTTTGTGCCCATGCGCCAATTATTGTTGCTTTCCATACATTAAATGCCTGTGGATTTTGGTAATTGGTCATGCTTGTACAAGCTAAAGGTCCAATCACATAATAAAAGCCTATTGCTATGACTCGTGTAGCTATTTGTATACATATTATAAATAGCATAACTACATATACACACATTCCAACTATGGACATGAAGATACTAAAATCCCATACATAGTTATCGCCATCACGTTTTGTAATCTTTAATTCATTTTTATTGTACTGTTTCACAAATTTAGAAGCTCCGTAATCACCATCTTTAGGTAAACCGCCAAATGAAATCAATACAGATTCAATCAGTGAATCACCCAATTGTGATGTTGCAGTACTTGACTGTATCTCATTTGTTAGATTCACATTTAAAATTGCTTGCGATGCATCTTTCATAACAGGATTGATAATTTGAGTAATTCCAACTGTTAGTGAACACGCAATGGCTATACCTAAAGCTGTACTACCTAATTTCTTATGTATATCCATCCCTGCATCATCATCACGTATCATTGCCGATATAACTTCCCACATGATCTTTGCAGGAATTGCTAGAAACATCAAAGCTAAAGAGCATTTAAAAGCGGTCGAAAGAAACTCGTTATTTGAAAATAAATCAAGGCCAATAACACCATTTACTATCGAGTTCAAAAGCGAATTGACCATGCCTAAAAGACCACTTAGTATATCCCAAAAGAATGATTGTAACAGATCCTGTGCACCACGAACGACATTATTTTTGACACCTTCAATCAATCCATTAAAGAGGTAGTGGTTGTTTGGAAATGTTGCTGAAGCAAACATTACATTATGTATCATATAATCATCCTTTCTTAGAATATCAATTTAATAACCTTGATTCCAAAAGCTATTATGAAAAAACCTCCAAGACAACCTCCGATGCCTAAAAGAATAGCCTTTGTAATATCTAAAGATGTGTACATTTTTTCTACAGTCTTAGGCAATGCTCCATCAATTCTTTCAACGACTGTCTGCATGGATTCAGATCTATTTATTAATCCCTTTACATCCTTAGATAAACCTTCTACTTGTTCAAAAGATGCTTTTTTCATCGTTTTCTGCTTCATCTGATTCCTTAGTAATTTTTCCATTGATCCTATAGCTTCATATGTTTTCAATGTTACATCATTTTCGTTGATGTCGTTCACGGTTTTATGTGTATCGTATACCACCCGTGTCAAATTATCTAAAGACTCTATAACCTGACTGTTATCTACACAACAGGCATTTGTTTCATGTTCATCCGATGTATCATTGTACAAATCATTTGATGTATCTTGTTCATCCATCATCGGTTCAACATTCTCAGTCCTTCCACTATCAACAACCCAAATTCTATACTTCTTTAAAAGTGAAGATACTGTTGAAACATTAAAATTAGTCACATCTACCCCATTTTTTTCCTTATCAAACCAATCCATGAAACCACATACCTTTTCAGTGGTATCCAGAGAACCAATGATATTCTGATAATAAGTAATGATAATATTATTATCTTTGTCCCATCCAAGTTCCTCGATTTTCTTTACAATTGAATCAAACTCAAATTTCTTTTCTAGTGCAACTTTAGCAGTTTCAAACTTATTTTCTTCCATTACCGGCATATTTTATTACCTCCTTGTTATATATGCACCTTTAAATTAAGGCACATTGCCTTAATTTAAGATTTATAGAACAACAGAAGAATTTGTCCTATAAATCTTAAAAAGAGAGTAGCGAAAAATACGCAACTCTCTTAAAATTAGCTTTTCATAAATAATGTTTTAAAGATATTGATTAAAATCGGAATAATAAACACAAAAATCAAACCTAAGAATACACCTTTTGTTTTTTGCGAATACATCTGATCCTCTTGTGGACCTGCAAACATTTCTCGAATTTTATAATAAGCAGCAAAACATCCTGCTCCTAACACTGCAATTGCCTGCAAAAATGTCTGTAAAGATGATAATGCAGGATCAAAAACATTAAATAATTGGCTCCAAGCTCCCATAATTACCTCCTAAAAACTCATAATAAAGCTGATCACTAGACCTGCTAGAATACCGATAACAATACGTGCCAATACAGACTTACCGCCTTCAATTTCTTTATCTTCCAATGGTTTCTTTAAGAAAACCAAAGACACAAGTGTCAACATGGCAATGTCAAAAATAGTAATTGCAAGATTCATAAGTATATCCTCCTTTTAATTTAAAACAAGTCGCATTCCAAGATAGATGCCATTGCTATCCTGTAATGGTGTGCATGAGCCTGCTCGGCCCGATGTCATTAATGCAGATTGACAGGCACTTGGTGCTGATGTCATATCATACCCTTGAGAAAACAAATAATCCCTTGTAACAGGTGCACTGCTACTTGGCTGTTGAGTCTGATTAGAAGAATTAGATGTTGCAGGGTAACTTGATACACTGTTGCTTGTAGAAGGTACTTGAGACTGCTGGACACTTTGTTGTTGTCTTTGTGCTTCTCTTTCCTTTTCTTCTTCCTCTGCTTTCTTCTTTTCTTCCTCTTTTTTTCTTTCCTCTTCTTTTTGTTTCTCTTCCTGTTCTTTTTTAGTGTCTTTAATAATAACTGTTAATTTTTTTGTGGCTGTGTTACCTGAAGTATCCCAAGCTTTAATCACTAACTTATAAGTCCCTGTCTTATTTTTATTTAATTTATCAATATATTTAACTTTTACCTTTATATCCTTGGAATCATCATAATTGTCTGACACAGAATAATAATTGTTGATACCTTTCATTTCGCCTACTTCAAAAGTCAAATCATTATTTTTGAGCTTTATAACAGGTTTAACACTATCAACAATATTGGCTTCTACTGTATATTTTTCATTACCAATCGTATAAATCAATTCCTGCTTCCCTAGCTTTTTCAAATCACCTTTTTTTAAGGATGGGCAGATCATTGTAATATTACTTACATGGATATTATTTCCATCAATCGAAGATTCAGATATAGGATAAGTATCAATACGCTTTACAAACTGGGCAGTATTCACATCTTCATCTCCTAGATCAATGCGGATCGAACTCTGAAAAATAACATTATGTGCCTGATGTGTAGAAGAACTACAGCCAATCAGTGTTAAAAACATCATTAAGACACAACAAAATCTTTCAAATCTTTTCATAAACTCCCCCTTACACATCAATTTAGAATCAAAAAAGTCCTCTATGTATGAGGACCTAGCATTCAATTTGTTTTTATTTATATCCAACCCCTTTCAGTTATTATTAATGACCACATCAAACCATTCACCGCAACTAAAATAAAAAACCCTGTCAGGGTACAGGGTTTAAACAATCTGGACTTACATCATGTGTAAAAAAGTCGTAAAGTCATGAAAGCCAGAATAAGAACCAAATCAATAAAATCAATTGTTTACTTTGTCTTTTAAAGGTTTTGAAGGTCTGAATTTAACATTTTTAGATGCTTTGATACGAATTTTTTCCTTTGTTACAGGATTGATTCCATCACGTTCTCCACGTTCAATGACCTCAAATTTACCAAATCCAAAAATATCCACTGTTTCACCTTTAGATAAAGCTTCTGCCATATCATCAAAAATAGTGTTTACGATTTCATCCACGCTTTTTTTTGTTAATGTTGGGTTGTTTAAAACAATATTTTCTATTAAATCTTTTTTATTCATTTTCATTTCTCCTTCTGTTATGAATTCCATTTTTACTTTAATATAAGATTCAAAAAATTACAAACAATTCAATCCTTAAGGCAATTTGCCTTAAAAACATCTTCCTTTAAAAACAGATTTTGATATATATCGTTTTGCCTGACTGATCTGATTTTTATAGCGATTATAGCTGTCTATCACTTTTTTAGGTGCATTAGGTAAAGGTTCATACATATCATCTAGATATATCCTGTTTTGAGGTTCTCTCCAGAATGTATCTAACTTGGTTCTTGTAAAATCATACATACTTTAATTTCCTTTTACCTGCAATACAATATCGCTGATCGGCTGGCTATCACCATCTAAACCAGACATGGTATTGGATGAAACCACAAAATCAAAAATTTTTAAACTATAATCATCTAGATCTACTTTTGCCATTTTATAAGCTCCATCAGGCAATACCACAGGCAACACGCATTTTCCATTTTTTAATGTGAATTTACATACCCAACGTACACCATCATACATACTGATATATCCATTTTTATCTGTTTTTAAATATTGCTTTTTATAGTTTTTTAAAGTCTTTCCTTTTTCATTCAACATTTTGATTTTAAATGTTCCATTATCTTCTACAAGCTTGTCATTCTTACTTTTTAAAATGATTCTTGTAGCAGACTGAATGTATTGGTCAGACTCAATCATTTCTACAGTACCTGTTTCATCAGAAGAAAACTCACATCCATTATTTGAGCGGATATATGTATAGGGAACATCTTTATTTCTGATAACAATCAGTTCAAAAGGCTCTGTTTCAACTTTATCATCCATTTTCTTTATAATGTATGTTCCCTTTAAAAAATCATTCGATTGAAGTACTCCATTCTCATCAGTCTCTAGAATTTGATAATCCTTTTCTGTTCCATTCTCCTGAGCAAGTTCAATTGCTTTTTCTATATCCTCATTTGCTTCTTGATAATAAGATTTCTTTACACATACATATTTTGATTGTGATGCAATCACATTACCTTCTTCATTTTTGATTGAAGTGATTTTGAAACGAGAATGCATCTCTGTAAGATTGATAGATAGATTTGTATCCGCATTCTTTGTTTTATAGGTGAAAGTAAAATCCTTCTTCTTGATTTTCTCAAGTTTATTTCCTTTATTCTTTAACGTATTGTTGCCCTGCTTAATCGAATCAATACCATACTTAGAATGAATTGTAATCTTAAGTTTCGTATCTTTATCAAAGTTGAAAGAATCATCTCCACCATCGACTGGATAGGAAATATTATCCTCTGTTAAAATTTCAGCTGTTCCTAATCCCCCAATGACTTTTACATTCAGTGTATTTGTATCTGTTTTTGCATATACACTACAAGTTGAGCCTAACAGGATCATAAAAGTTAAAAAACATATACATGTACGCTTCTTTATATGCATAAGAATCACCTATCTTTCTTTTTATTGTCATTTAAGCTATCGAAATTTAAGTTAATATTATATACACGATTATCGTTATTAATTGTTTGGTATTTATCGCCATTTTCTGTTATACTTGCTTTGGAAGAGGTAGGTATTATACTCGGATTTAAAGTCTGGGCATCTACCTCTTTTAATTTTGTATTATATACTGTAAATCTTCCATTTTTTTCAAGAATATCAATATTCACACTGTAGTATTTATCCTTCTTTCTAGATTGTGACAGTACTGCCACCTTTACAAGTTAACGTCTGGATCAATATAATCCAGAAGAATATGAAAATGACAAGAATCCTTAGGCTGATCGTTATGAATAACAATCAGAACTGGATAATAATGCCTATTCTGCATATCACGAAGGATTGACTGCATTTCCTTATGCATATATTCATTCCATTCAAAAATATCATCTCTAGGGCATTCAACTCTAGCAAAAAACAGATGGTCTACATCATGATTCCATTGATCGAAAAATCCATTTTTAACCACTTTGCGTGCTTTCAAATCAAACTGAAAGACACCTGTATCTTCTGGATTGTCCATAGTATAGCATTTGTTTTTTGGTGTAAGATCATTAGTCAAATTCTGTGAACTGTCAGTACGAAACATACAGTTCAAATAATTGTTAAAATCGGATCTATTTATAAATTTATTGATCTTAATATCATTATTAAAGTACATCACTCATCATCTCCTTACATTTCTTAAGGCAATCTGCCTTAAATAGACATATCTTTATACACAATAAACTTAAAACAAAAAAACTTAAGGCATTTTGCCTTAAGCTATAATTCATATTCCTGCGTGTCATTCATTCTTGATATCACATCTTCAATATCTTTGTTCTGTATATATTCTATATTAACGCACGTACCCGCTCTGTCGTATGTTGGTTTGAATGTAAAGCAGTCTAGGTACTCATTCTGATTTTGCTCATCTAATTCAATTCCATAAAGATCCCATAAGTCATATTTTATTTCCTGTAAAGCAATTTCTTGAGCATTACCATCTAGTTCTTTAAATGTAAGCTCCTTTTTATCATTTACAAGATAGTTTAAATTCAATTCTAATGTATCTTCCAAAATTGCTATTGCTCTATCGTGTAAAACTTTATTGAAAGAATTCAATTCAGCTTCAGGAAGATTATATCTATCGTGCTTTTCAATTCTATAGTCTATGATGTGTCTTAATTCCTTTTTTTGACGATTTCCTAAAAAAGTCTTTGCGTTTTCAGCAAACGATTTACCAAAAACAGGATCTAAAGTTTTAATATATTCATTTAGTTTTCCTGGTGACTCATAAATATATTGTCTTGGCTCGTCAAACATACAATACCCATGATCGAACAAAGGTGCCATACACTTGATCTTGTTAGTTGCATTATCAACTAATACACCAAAATTATTCAGATGTCTATCTGTATTACAAATCAATGTATCAAAAACCATCATCGAACAAAAATCCTGATAAAATTCATCTCCCAGATTTTTATAAAAATCTACAATGGCTTTTACTGTTTTTTTTCCTTTTAAGAATCTTGATGTAGGAACAAAAGATGTATCTATGTTTGTAAATAATTTACACGTACTCGATAATTCATCTTGCCATACATCTAAATCATAGGCAATTGCATTTAATCCCATTTGATGAGCAACTTTATAAGCATAATACTCAGCATAAGCTTCATTTCCATGGTTTGTATACAAATTGCCATGAACATTCCCCTTATAAAGCACGACATCACCATTCATTCTTCTCCAAGCCTTTTTTAGAGAACCATTCGTTGTCAATTCTGCGACTGTACCAATGCTATTTGAATGTCCATGACCTGTATATGCGATCAACGCAACAGATTTATTAAAATCATTCTCATATAGATTGTAATCTTTATATAACCCTTTAAAATCAGGATCAACAATCCAATATGGATCATTCAACGAAAGACCTTTTCCAACAGTCAAAATTCCAATCAAATCATTTCCATGAAGTCCCAGACTTGCCAAAATCTCATTTACAAAGGCACGATTTTTAGGGATATTTCTTTCCTGTATCCATTCTAATAGTTCGTTTGAATCGTCGGTTTTTAATCCAATGGGATAAAGAAAATTATTTATGTTATATCTTTCAAGAATTGTCAATTCATAATCACCATAAAGTGAATCTTCAATTCTAAATTTTAGAATATCTATATCTTTGTTTTTTAATATAAAATCTTTATACATCCTTCATCACCTCATCATTCACTTTTACATTATCATAATTTTAGCAACAAATCATATTTAAGGCAAACTGCCTTAAATAGACATATCTAAATCGTTCACACTAAAGTATCATCAACTTGACATTAAATAAATGAATATCTATCATATAAAGTAGATAGAGCAAATTTCAAATCATCCAACACTTGGAATTGGAATGAATTGATGATTTGCTCTGTTTTTTCTTTATCTTTGATAAAAAATTTGCAGTTACTGTCATAAGTGCGTTGTAACAACGATGAAAAACGTTCTCTATCATGAATAGATGTGACTTGTATCGTGTTTCAATGATTCAAATGCCATAATGCTGTTTTTTAACAAATCATTGACCTGACTGACGTAAGCAAAACCAATATCATGTTTCTCTCTGATTTTTATAGCTGTGGAAACCATCATAGTTAGTGGTTTTGATTCATTGATTGTAGATATATAGTTCAAGCAGTTCGTGTTATCACTAACTACCAAAGGAAAACGTACATCGAAAATCCCACCACTTAAATTGATAAGTTGTTTGTCAAAGCTATCAATTGTACCATCATCACGTACAATATTTTTATTTATGTTTTTAATTGTATCTTTGTTCATAACATATCCACCTCCTTACATTTCTTAAGGCAATTTACGCCTCATATCATTTTATCAAGCATTCTTTGTACATCTTCCTTAACTTGATTTTTAGTAAAAGAATGCCTATAATTAGTAGTACAAAGAGCATATATCATGTCGTCTGGCAATTGCGACCAGTGGGACGTGATATAATGCTCTGTTTTTTCGTTTTTGTAAAATTTACAATTAGAATTATATGCATTAATCATGTAGTTACTAAATTTTTGTCTATCATAAATTGAGTTAATTTCATTTACATAGACACATCCAATTTGCTTATTTATTCTACAAATTGCAACAATAGGATTCCCGTCATCCGTAAAATCATCTAACACTACTACTTTACTGCTTTTATATTTTATAGATTCAAAAGCTAAAACACTTTTTTTCAACAAAGAAGTACATCTAGAAACATAAGCATATCCAATATCATGTTTTTCCCTGATTTTTATAGCTGTAGATACATTCATTATTAACGGTATATCCTCATTTATCCCATCAATGTAACTTAAACAAGTTGTATTTCCATCTACAATCAATGGATATTGTGTATCAAAAACACCTCCGGAAAGATCAATCAATTGTTGTTCAAAACTATCAATTGAGCCATCATCACGTACAACGTTTTTATTTATTTTTTTTATATTTTTATGTTTCATAAGTAAAATCTCCAATCTAAATAAATATTCATATTGCATATGAAACTAACATTAAGATTTAGTCCCATATGCAATAAAAGGAAGGGCAACCTTCCTTTTAATTTGTTATTCCTCACATTTACGAATCTTACGTACAGTTGCAATCGAAGCACCTAACGCAATGATTCCAATACCGATAATCATATACATCATATCTTTATGCTTTGTAGTACCAGTGTTCACGCTAGGCAATAAAACGTCCTGATACACAATTGAATATCTGTGTTCATCATCCACATGTACTTCCTTGTCGTTCACAAACAAACCTTCATCAGTAAATTTAACTTTTACAACTTCATCAGAAAGTTTATATCCTTGAGGAGCCTTTGATTCCTTGATATACGTTGTTCCGTAACGAATCAAGAACTCAGCAGTACCAGTTTGTTCATCACCTGCAATCGTTTCAAGTGAATAACCGTCTGCACAGTTTTCCTGTGCGTATGAAGAAAATTCAAATTTATTTGATTTGATATTTTGACCTGTAACACTGTCCACTTTATTCACCAAGATCCTTGGCAACGCAGTATGTTTAGGATATACAGTAACATCATATTTGAACACTTCATCTTCATCATCCCATGTTGGAATTCCAACAACAAATGGACTGATTGTCTCATAATCCGCTAAATCTTCAACATAAACTAGATACACACCAACTGGAAGGTTTTTGCAAGATGCTTTTCCTTCTTCGTCCGTAGTCATTTCATAGTCAGGAGTTTCAACTTTTTTAGCCATATCTTTGGCTACTTTATCAATTTCATTCGCTGTCTTGATTTCATTCAAGTTCAAATCTTTGTCCGCAAAGGAATCTTTTAGTACATATTCACCTTTTACAATATCAGCAATCTGAACTACACCGAATTTAACATTCTCTTTGGAAAGATATACATCGTATGCATCTGTCAATTCGACAGAAATTGAGCCAAGTCCATTTTCAGGCACCTTTGTTAAATCTTCTTCAGGTAAAATCGTAATATTACCTACACTTGGATCTTCTGTTACATCTGTAGCATGAATATTCATGCAAGGTACCAGTAAAAGTAGCAGGCTCAAAGCACAGCCTATTTTTTTCAGAAATTTCATGATCTTAACCTTCTCTCCTTTCTCTTATTTAAAATAAATCTAACAATCAACATAAATACAATAACAAATGGAAGTGCTGTAAATGCAATCTCTCTTAAACTCATGACTTCTGGTTTGATGGCTTTCTTTTTCTTTGGACTGTATGGCACACGCTTGCCTGTAATAATCAACCTATGCGTATTGATACCATAGGGAGTACAGGTAATCATCGTTGCCAAGTCCTTACCTTCTTCAATTCCTATCACATCAGGGGCTTCATCCTTTTTAACGACTTCAATCTTATAGATCTTATATGCTAAGGTCTTTCCCCCAACCTTGAAGTAGAAAAGGTCGTTTTTTGCAAGTTCATCTAATCGAGTAAACAGTTTAGCGTTTGGTAACCCTCTATGACCAGAAACAACAGTCCTTGTATTGATACCACCTATAGGAAACGATGATGTTTGTATGTGGCCAATCCCATTTGATAAGACGTCATCATCCGTTCCATGATAGATAGGCAGGTTTACATCAATCTTTGGTATTTCAATCGTACCAATGATTCCTTTGCCAGTAATATCAAGAATACTGTTATAGCTTTCATCACTCAGAATATCTGTGCTCATATCACCGATAGATGAATTTGAGACTTGAAACAGTGCTTCGTTGTATTTATGGGCCAGTTCCACTTGTTCCTCGATAGTTTGTGTATCTGTAGCTGTTACTTCACTTTTATACGTTGATAGCATATTGTTCTGTTCAACACCTGTATAGATACTCGATAGCAATGGAAACGCACATAACAAGACTCCTACTATATAAAGAAATCTGGTTGATATTCGTTTCTTCTTTGGTTTCATTTCATTCAGCACCCCCAGAATGAAAGGATGGCAGTACTGCCACCTTTCATAATTTGATCAATTAGTCTTTGTTTTCGTTTTTACGTTTTTTATCTAATGCCAATGCACCAACAACTGTGATTGTACCTGCACCTAAACAAATCATTGTTAAGTTAGAACCAGTGATTGGTAATTTAGTTCCTACATAGTTGACTACTGTGATGTTAGCAGAACCGTCTGCTACATTAGTTTTTAAGTTAGTATCGCTTTCTTTGTAAGCTCCGTTTAGGAACTCTTTAACGTGTGCAGTAGCTTCTAATGTTTTCAAAGTCTTGTCAGTAGCACCTTCACCTGCGTTGTAGTTGTTACGTTCATCCGTGAATGTAGGCTTGATATTAATTACGATTGGGTCTAGCAGTTCTCTATAGCCAGCAGGTGAATCAGTCTCCTTCAAATAGTATGTTCCTTGGTCTAAACCCAAGATGTTGAACACACCTTTTTCATCTGAAGACATTTCAACAGCACTACTAGGTCTAGTACCACCAGTGTGGTCAGACCCACCTAAAGAGTCTCGGTTCATTACAACATATCCATTTGGAGAAGATTTAACATAAACTTCGTTCTGGCATGCAGAATCACTGTATAGACGGAATTTAGCGTTTTTCAAAAGTTTGTTGTGGTTATTCACTTTCAACCCATTGATACGATATGTGAATGCCACTGTAGTGTCCCAAGGCGTTTCACCTGTTGAACCATTTCCATTACTGTCTGGATCATTCGAAAATTCGAAACGAACCGCATTTTCGAATCCCGGACGTCCTGTTTTTTCAGCTGCTTTGTCATTTAAAGTTACGTTGTATGAAACATGAATATTTTGACCATAAGTATTTTCACCTAAGTTATTCATTCCTTCAGGGAATTGTTTGTCGACAATTCCCTTTAAATCTGGAATCTCAGCATAGAATGTATCGTCTCCGCTGTTTTGAACGATATTGAATTCAGTGTTTTTCAATTTATATGATTTCTTGTTGCTTGAGATAGTGATTGAGAAAGAGTCTTTATTAAAACTCAGTGCACTATCCATCTTGTCATGGAATACAGCTTTGTACGTGCTATAACCATTCATATTAGGTACATATGTTTCGTGGTAGTAAGGAACTGTCTGTCCAATTTCATAATCACCAATATCATTCCATCCGATTCCATTGTCATCTTCTTCGATTTTCTTTGTGATTGTTGGATAATCTGACTTGATGTTAACTTCAGCATCTGGATTTGCAGTGTTTGTCAAAATCAAAGATGCAGCCGAATTTGTACCTTGTACAGCTGTAACTTCATCTGTCAAGTAATAGCCATATCCTAAGCTATTAAGTTTAATAGATCCATCTGGTCTTGTAGCTGTAACGCTTACTGATGTAGGTGCAAGATTTTCTTTCACCATTTCATCTCTTAAAGCTTCAACAAACTTACGATAGTTACTGTAGCGACCTTCTAATTTTTGATCTGCTTGAGCACCTTCCACTTTATTTGTATTTAAAGTCTGGATGTAGTCGATTACATCATATTCTGTAACAGAAGAAGGAGTTTTATTGATCTTTTTTCCTACTACATTCTGTAAAGCTGTCTTGTAATCTTTGTTCCATGTATAGTTGATTGATTCATTATCCGCAGAGTTTTCTGCTTCGAATAATTTATATACATGAAATTGTTTTCCAACTAATGATTGTCCTGAGTTGCCCTTGATAGTGATAGATGCACTTCCTTCGCCAAAATCAGCAACACCTTGTGGAGTTGCCATTGTAGCTGGTGCTACAGATGTTGCAAAGACTGGTGTAACCAATGGTGCAATGCTAGCAACTGGACTTAAAGTCATTGCTAAAGCCGAAATACCTGTAAAAACTAATTTTTTTGTATTCATTTTATATCTCTCCTTTATTATTCTTTAATATCAGATTTATGTTTTTCCTTAGATGATCTAAATAAAGCAAAAGCAATAATGGCACAACCTAGACCAAGTAAGATGATTGTCCCATTTGAACCTGTTTCAGGTAATAACTGTGTTGTTTTATTTGTAATACTTACGGCTACTACTCTGTCTTTCTTTGTACCTTCTAGATGTACAGTGCCTGTTGTATTGGATGTATCATATTTTGTCTCATCCACTGTAAATTCAAATGTGTTTGTTTGTGGTACAGATTTTACATACACAGAATGCACATATGCATTTCTATTTTCATCGACTGGAATTCGATAGCCTTTAGGAGCTTTTGTTTCCTTGAAATAGTATGTTGTTTCTACTTTCAAATCTTTGAATGACAAGACTCCGTTTTCATCCGATACCTGAGTATCAACTACTTTTGTACAGTCCTTATCACTATATAAAGTAAATTCAGCACCCTTTAAGACTTTTCCGTGTTCATTTGTTTTAGTGATTTTTAGATTAAATGGATTAACCTTATCGCTAAATGTAGCATATCCGTCCCCAGAATCTTCAACACCTTGAGTTACTAGACTGTTTGTACCAGATGTGAATTTGATCTTTCCTGTACCTGCTTCAACTTCGAATACAACTTCGTTTGGATTCAGCTGATATCCATCAGGAGATTTGATTTCCTTGATTTTGTGAGTTCCAGAAGCCAAACCTGTGATTGTAATTTCACCACTACCATTTGTCTCTAAATCTTCCGTTGAACCATCTGGCTTTGTGTGCAAGAATACTGCACCACTGACTGGTGTAGAAGTTCCAACTTGGACTTTCTTGATGTTGAATTTGATAACTTTTTCAAGAATTTCAGGTTGGTTATATGTTGATACACTTTCAGACACCCCATTTGGAGTTATTTTTCTTACAAAAACATCATTGTTGATGAAGTAACCGACAGGAGCCTTTGTTTCCTGAATTGTAATTGTTCCTACAGGTAAAACTATAATATTGTTTGAATCATAATAAAATTTATCTCCACTGATTTTATAAGAATCACTTAAATCACAATATCCATCTTCATCCGTCTTTAATACCCATGAGCGTTCAGGAATCTGGCCTTTCGTAGCGGGATCTTCATCATACAAGCCTTTGTAGTATTTGACTGTAAATTCCGCACCTTCAAGGCTGGCACTTCCCTGTGGCTTGTTTTTGTTCGTTTCTTTATCCACCTTGCCAAGCAAAATGTTGACTGGGTCATTTTGAGGATAATCCATCAATTCGTTATTCGTACCAAATTGTGTTTCCTTCCCCGCGGTTATCGTTACCTTTTTGATTTCCGAGCTTAATGCATATCCTTTTGGAGCTGTTACCTCTTTCAAGTAATAAGTACCTGCTTCCAATTCAACAGTGTTTGACCATCCTGTGTCTTTTGTTTTAAGTGATGTTACTTTGTTTTTATCACTCTTTGCATCCGCTTCAGATTTGTAAACACCATATACTGCATCAGCTAAAGAATAACAATCATTGTTATCTGTGATATCCGTATTTGCGGATTTCTTTAGAATCGTCAACTTACCTTTTTGAGGACCAGGTGTTGAATCATCTAATACTACGATACGAATATTGTCATTACCTGATAAACTATTCGTTCCAAGATATTTAAGAGATCTAAGTCCCCACGTTCCATTCGTATCCTTTGCATAAAACAAGTTTGAATTTGCATTATACTTTGTACCGTGATGTTGCAAACTCGCATTGGCTGCTGCTGTATCCCATTTGGATGACCAGACTGTATCATCCACTTCTCCGTTAGATTTATCGTATTTCCAAACTCCATTTGGAGCTAAACCACCTTTATACCAAACGCTACAAATACCTACAGCTACGATTCTCGGTTTGAACCCTACAGCCGTACCATTTTCTTTAATATAATTTTTTTTGCATTGTTCAACAGCATTAGATAAAACCTTTTTTATATGAGCATCTGTTCCAGTAGTAACAAAGGAAGTCCAGTATTGAATATCCTCTTCTGCATATTTTGTATGAATATTGTTTCGGATAATATTCTTTATATTATTTACTGCAACATTTTGATTACTTGCATCACTTAATGCTGAATTATCGTCGTCATAAATGACCCAGTCAACACTAGAGGTCTTATACGCACCTCCAGAACCAGAACCACCACCTGATCCACCAGAATCATCTGTTGTGAAATCATCCGATTTATTTGAATCAGTTTTAAAAAAAGCATATTTTACACTTTCTGGTGAAAATATAGTCTTTTTATCTTCTTTGACTTTTCCATCTTTAGACAGGATGCCTGTAACAGTCGATGCAGCCTGTGATGTAGCATCTGCATTGATATACCAGTCAACAATATTTCCATAGTTGGATGTGCTCAAAATCTTCCCTTTTGAATCACATGCACCTGCGGTAATCACACCTTTAATATTTGCGGGAATATAATCATAGGCTATTGAGCCATTATTTCCTGCTGACGCAACAACTATAATACCTGCCTTGATAGCTTCTTTGACCTTTGCTTCGATCAAAGATGTATCATCATTTGCCTTTCCTGAGAATGACATATTGATGATAGATACGTGTGAATCAATAGCGTACTGCAATGCAGCCACAACTGAAGCTGTCGTACCATTTCCATGATCATCCAACGCTTTCAATGCAAGAATCTTTGCGTTTTTATTCTGCTTTCGAATCGTTTTGATCATCTTTGTAGAATGGCCATGATTATCCGTAACATCATTGTCTACAAATGACACTGCATCGACAGTTGAGCCATCTGTACCTGTATCAATCAAGGCAATTACACCTTTTCCTGTGTAATCCTTGACAGTTTTATCATTGGCTTTATTAATTGCCGTATCTAAAACATCTGTAGATACTTCATCTGTAGTTTCTACATCATCATCTACAGTTAAAATCTGTTCTGTGTTGACTTTGACACCTTTCGATTTCAACAAGTCAACTGTATTTGTTGCGTCTGATTCTGAATCATATTGCAACACATACATTTTTCCAAACTGAGCTGTAACAGCGTCTTTGTCTACATATTTTTTCTTTCCTTCAACTACAAATCTTGTCTTGTCTGATGATGTATCTGACTGGTCTGTGTCCTCTTTGGACTCTCCATTATTTTCATCTTCAGAGCCTGTTTGCTGAGAGTCCGATTGAACTTCTGCTTTACTTTTATTAGTGGATTCCTTGTTTTCTTTTTGTTTGAAAACTACGTTAAAAGAAGCATCAGCAGTCTTTGTTGTGTATGCAAAGCTGAAGGATCTCTTACCACTCGTAAAGCCTGCAATTGTATTGCCATTTAATGAAACATCATCAACATACGAATTCGTATTCGATCTTGAAGTGATCTTAATTTCTTGACTTTCTTCATAGTCTGCACTATAGGTTTCTCCATCAGATAATGTTTTAGTGAAATCACCTGATGAAATTGTTACAGTCCCATCTCCCACAACGCTCACTGAAAAGCCTGCTGAATCAACAGTCTGAGTCGTTGTTTCTTCTGCATACGCAGGAAGAACAAGATTTAAGGATGTCAAAGCAGTTACGAAAAAAGCCAGAAAAACATTCTTAAACTTTTTCATTTCAATTCTCCTTCCTAGTAAGGCATTCTGCCTTAAATTAAAAATTTCCCTTAAAAATTTTCTATCCCTTAAAATAAATTCCTAACGTTAAAAATCTTAGTTTTTGACTTTAATTAAACTTCATTATTCTGAAGGAAAAAATAATGAGATTCTTTCAAGTTCGTTTAAGGAATGTTTAATAAACTAAAGATGTTCATATTTATATCGCCTCCTAGCACATGAAATAATGGTGCAATAGTACGGGCGTTACCCGCTTTATTGCGTGTGTAAATAGAAAAGGAACTCAATTGAGTTCCTTTTTTATATGTTGCATTGATTTTTGTCGATGAGTCTTTCATCTTTCATCGCTGATCGTTTGGAAATATTCACGAGTGAATAAAAGAATACACCCATCACACCTCCAAGCAGCAATAGAAAAAATACTAAACCAAACCCCATACTTCACAATCCCCTTTCCTTCGCTACCATCTGAATTTAAGAATTAAGGCATATTGCCTTAATTCTTATTGACAAAAAAAGACAGAATATAAAATCCTGTCTTTTAATTCGTATTTAGTTAGATTTCGTTTTTCCACAACTGCACTTGTAGCCTATCAACTCCTGCTTTGTGGTTGCAGGTGAATCGACAACGTATTTCGTTTCGTAGACTGCATCGTGATGTATGGTTGTATAACCAATCAATACCTGACGAACTTCAGAGTGGTATCCACCATTTTCTCCTGCTAACGCATGAGCCTTTATATGAGCAGATATTCCAGCTTGTCCTAAATCTGTAATATCAACTCCACAGGCACTACAAATTTGTCTTTCTACATCCTTATATTGTGGAACTTGTTCATCATAGGCAGCCTGCACCAATACCTGCTCGTTGTGTCCTTTTTCTGGAACATTTACAGTCTTGTACTGTGCAACCCATTCATGTTTATGCTCAGCAGGTTTAGAACCACTTGAGTTTGAACCATTGTTATTTGATGGTTTAGATGAGCTGGAGTTGTTGCTACTATTTGAAGGTTTAGAAGAAGGTTTAGAACTGCTTGAGCTTGAGTTGTTCTTGTTTGAACTTGAGCCAGTAGAGGCTGTATTATCCTTCTTGGATTCAGAGGAATTGGATTTATTAGATGAATCGGCTTTTGAAGTTTCTTCTTTCTTTTCTTCCTGTTTTACTTCTTGTTCGTCTTTCTTCTCATTTTCTGTCTTAGTAGAATCTTCAGATGGTGTCAATGTGGCAGTACTGCCATCTTTCTTCTTTACATCAAGATTGACTTTATCTTCTTTTAAAGAAACATCTACTTTCTTGACATCTGTAGTATCAACATCTTTAAATACGAATGTTTTGTCCACGTCCTGCAATCCAACTTTTACGTCCAACTTATCATTTTCTTTGACAGTGTAATACAAAGTACGATTTTCCTTGTTCTTTACTGCATCTCCATCTTCCAACAAGTTATCACTGAAGCTTTCTTCTGAACTTGATTTTGTTTCAAATACAGTGATCTTTTTTCCAGTATTGTTTGTGAATTTCAAAGATTTTGAATCCTTTGTCTTTTTACCAAGTGTCTTTACTTCCTTTTTCTTAGCAACTTCTGTTGTCTTAGTGTCTTTTGTTGAAGAATTTGAACAACCTGTCAACATTCCACCTGATAATACCATACTAAGAGCTAATGCTCCTGCCATTAAGATTTTGTTTGTTTTCATATATATAATACATCCTTTCCTGATCTATTTTGTTAAGGCAGTTTGCCTTAATAATTTGAATCATTCCCTTTACATTTATATTCTAACACGTAAAAAAACAAAAAATGCTAGAAAATTGTGCGAAATGCAGCCTGTATATGCTGTACATCAACCGGACCTTATTTAGAGTTAAAGCAGATTGCCTTAGCTTTTTAATTTATCCCATCCACTTCCACTAAGATGCACATTATATAGTGCTTGAATTCTCTCTATGCACTCTTTTATCATCGGATGTCTATATCTAATAAGAGCAGACCATATTCTTTCATCATCTAGACTCTTACAATTAAACACTTGATCTAAATCTGTTTTCTTTAAATGTTTAAATAATTCTGCAACTGGAATTGTCTTTTCTAAATGCTGTAGAACCAAGGATTGATATTTTTGTAAACAATCGTCATACTTTTCAAAGCAAGCTACTTCCTCAAAGTTATCCGATCTCACATCATCATCTAGTTTACTTGCAAGAACATAAGGTTTTATAGTGCAAGCATAATATAGAATTGCAAAATTTGTTTCTCCATTGAATGCTAACAATTGAGGGGAATAACCTCCCTGATTGTAAAGTAAAATAGACTTCATTTTTTCTTCCTCCATTATTAAGGCAAATTGCCTTAATTCTTGAAATCATAAAAAAGACAGAATATCAAATTCTGCCTTTTGCTTAGATCACATTATTTTAAATGGGCACATATATATTTTAAGGGAAAGATGTATAAAAGGGCTTGATCGTCATTAGTATATGTACCCATTTAAAGCAATGAGCAGGCTCATGTTTTCTGCTCTGTCCAGAACACTGGCTTGTGGATCATTGTCCCATGTCTAAGTTAGATGTTTTAGAATTTGACATTCCCCTTAAAAATCTAAAACATCCTTTGTTAAGAAAGCCTTTCACAGCTAACGTTGTAGCAACAGAAAAAGGTTACGTTGGAAAGCAGGAGTTTCACCTCCTACCAAAAGGGTTGTGTTGCTACATCTTGAAATTAAAAGTGAAGGTTTCAGGAATTGCACCTGATAATACTTTAACCTTCATTAAAACTTATAAAGAAAGTGCTATTGTCTGTTTGTAGTATATTGAGCCAGAGAAAATATTCAGACTTTGGCAAATTTCATCATAAGTATGGTTTATTCGATTAAAAAGCAAAAAGTAGTCTTTAAAAGGAGATTCCTCCCATCTTTTTAATTATGCTTTAATTTAAATCAAATGACGTCTACCAACAGATAAATCTTAGTGTGAGCTATCGTAGAAGGACCTATCTCCTTGTATTATTTAGAAAGATTTATGTGTTGGTAGGCTTAGCGCTTGAGGATTATGGGAGTTGCACCCAACATACTGCTATCCTCATGAATGGTGGCAGGCTCATGTTTCTGCCGTGGTCATTTTTGATAACCGTCTATGGCAAACTGTTAAATTTAAACTGCAGGCGAAAAATTCTATTACTTTCTATATTATCTCAGTTACCAAAGGGAGATAAACAATAGAACAGGTCCTGAAAACGGATATCTGGATCGACTTCATGTTTAATGTTTATTCAATAGTTCCGGTGAGCAACTAATGAGAACAATAAACAACCTCATGTCTTATCGTTTGGGTCGTGCATCGCAGGCGGTCGAACTACTTAGCACGGTATGAAAGTAGGACTTACGTGTATGCTGGAAAGCCAACGTCATACAGTGCCCACCTTTTTACTAGAATGATTTGTGCTTCAACATTTGACTTTGGAGTCCCTTCACTGCCATGTGAATATGTACTTTTGATATTGCTATCAAGGTCCGTGAAACGACCTTATATATGAATTAAGGCAATATGCCTTAATCTATTGAATCGACTTTCATATAATTCCAATTAAGCCGAATAATATAACAAAGAATACACATACCAACAAACAAACCAGAAAACCATTAGCCAAACGTGCAGGTAAACGCCAAAAAAAGCACCATTTTGACGAATAAAATTCACAAAATCTTAATGGTATATCATAAAATAAAACAGAAATACATGCTAACGCCCACAGAATCAGTGTTATGCACACTAACCCGCCAAGAATGATATGCCCCATGTTATTTGATATCATATTCTCCACACGCCTTCTTTCAAATTTATATCTACCTATATTTTACCATTTTGAATTGGCAAAAATGCTAGAAAATTGTGCGAAATGCAATCAACCCTTTCTGAACATATGAATATAGATCATTTCCTTTGCATACATGTTTTTGACAAATCTCACGCAAAAATTCACTTCTTCCGTTGAAGCATAGAGTTGATACCGCCTTAGTCCAATCGTTTTTAAATTTAAGCGATTTACCAAATATTCGATTGACTCATATCCATTCGGTACAATCACATCCTTAACGTATTTACAAAAAGCCTGCATTCTATCTTCATACACTGAATTCAGACTATCATCTACATTCAGATGATATTGTGGTATCCATACTCCGTTACGAAAGGATAAATTGATGTAGCCTAGCAAATTTTCATAATTTCTACTAAAATCACAATGCTTCGTTAATACATATTTCATGCTCAACACACCTTCCTTAACAGTAAAAAAGGGCCTAAATACACGTTTTAGGTCCTCTATATACACTAACTTTATGATACCATTATAGCACAACACTCGGACAAAAATGCTAGAAATTTGTGCGAAAAATGTTCAAATGGAAAATGAGCAAAGTGAGCAAAAAAGTATAAAAAGCCTATACATAAAGCATTTTAGAAATTTAAATTGCTCAAATAAGAAAATACAGAAAATTTTATATAAAAAATTTATTGTTGACAAAAATACAAATATAGGCATTTAAATGTCATAAAATGCGGTAAAACAAGAATTAAGGCAAATTGCCTTAATTCTATAACTCCATACCGCTTTCGTTTCTTTCCTCTTCTAAATCATCTTCAACAACTACTTTACTGTTTTCATTTCCAGAAGTATCTAAAATCTTGTTGATCTCCTTTTGACGATTTCGGGCATTTGTCAATTCATCCTGCAATTCAAAAGGTTTGTTCACCCTTTCTTTTGCGATTTTTAGATTCCCTTCGTAATTCTGGATGGTTTCAATCGTTTTGTTTAGTGAATAGCGTATATCATTGATACGTTTAAACATTCTATTGAAATTCACTCGACCTACTGGATTGACCGAATCAACATTGATTGTACGCAATGGGGTTTTCAGTTTGATTACTATTCCTTCTCCTGCTAAACCTAATCCAATCAATACGTCCGCTTTCATAAAACGACCTACAAATTTATTTTCTTTAAAATCATTCAGCTTGTACCCCTTTGTACATTCCTGAATCGCATCCCAAGCTTCCTTCAGATCATGATATTCATTTCCATTGACATCATAAAATGTGAAGTGTTCTGAATCTCTAAGATTATTGGCTTCAATCTCATCTTTGAAATATTCATATTCCCTTGCAAGAATGGTGCGATATTTCTTTTCTGTTTCGATACGATCTGGTAAAAGTGCGACATCATCCTGTGCCTGCAATTTTTTCTTTTGCCATGACCTACGCATTGTTTCCAATCTTTTCACTTCATTGTCAACTTCAAATTTTTCCTTAATGATAGGATTCCCAGAAGCAATCGCTTTGACCTCGGCATACGAAAAGCTGTTCTGTGTATCTTCTTCAAATTCACGAGTATCTCCTGTACCTTCTAAAAGCTGAGTTACATAACTTGATTTTGTTTCGACCATCTGCCATGAATATGCATCAAATGATTTTTTTGTAACATAACGGAATTCGTAAATTTCGTTATACATATTTCCTTGTCTGAATGCACGTCCATTCTGTTGTTCGATATCGCTTGCACGCCAAGGAACATCTACATGGTGTATTGCTATCATACGTTCCTGAATATTTGTTCCTGCTCCCAGTTTCGGAGTCGAACCAATCAAGATACGCATTTCACCTTTATTCATCTTTTCAAAAAGATTCTGCTTTTTTAATTCCGTGTCATAATCATGAATAAAAGCAATCTCGTTTTCAGGAATACCTAGCTCCATAAATTTTATCTTTAGATCATCATATACATTGCTGAACACATAGCCAGTTTCCTCATTATTTTCCTTTTCAATCTTATGAGGTGTAGACGAATCACAGAAAACAAGCTGTGTTGCTTTATCATGGTCATAATCCTTATAAATCTGATATACCTGTTTTGCAATCGTCCAAAGTTTACCATTTTCTTCATCTGGAAAATTTGGATCTATCAATCGCATATCAATACTTGCTTTTTTACTGTCTGATGTAATCTTAAGCATATTATCAATATGTGGATCGACTCTGCCACCATGAATTTTTTCGGTACGTTCTACAATTTCACTGATATAGTTTTCCAGGACATCACTTGGCTCAATGGCTATAACGGTCGGCTTACCACCGATATGTTTTGGCGGTACAGCTTTTACTCGACCTAGCACCGATTCTTCCAGTGCTTTTCTCAGCATTCCGGCTGTCTGAATCTCGGCAACCTGTCTAAAGTGATTCATCAATTCTTCCATGTTGAAGAATTTACAGAAGCGGGAACGATTGACAAAGCCTGAACCATCCACGCTGATTTCAAAGCTGTTGGTTACTTTACCAAATGTCTTTGCCCATGCATCGAAGCAACGGATATTCTGCTTTCTTAGATCCTTTTCCTGCAAATATCTTTGCATAGTATAAAGTTCTGCCATTGTATTCGTTACCGGAGTACCTGTTGCAAAACAGATACCACCGCCATTGTCCTCAATGATCTTGCACTTCATATACATATCCATAGCTTTTGCAGAATTCTGCTGTGGAACACCTGCAATATTACGCATTGCTGTATAGCTGAAAAGGTTCTTAAACTCATGTGCTTCATCCACAAACATATAGTCAATTCCTAGATTTTCAAATGGAACAACATTCTCATCTCGTCTGGAATCGGCTAATCTCTGTATCTGCATTTCAATTGATTTTTTTGTTCTTTCCAACTGCTTTACGATCTTTGTATGGTTTTCGTTGTATGAGTTGCTCATTGAAAATTGTTCAATGGCAGCATTCATTTCATCCATTTGATTATTCATCAATTCGATCTGCAAATCAGTACCGATAGAAATCATTTTAAAGCTGGAATGAGCCATGATAATTGCATCATAGTTTCCTGTGGCAATCTTTGTTGTAAAAGCCATTCTACGCTGTTTTGACATATCTTTTTTGGTTGCCACCAATACATTGGCATTTGGATATAAACGTAAAAAATCGTTTGCCCACTGCGATACGATGTGGTTAGGTACAACGTATAGAATCTTGTTTCGTAATCCTAGACGCTTCATCTCCATTCCACTGGCAACCATTTCAAATGTTTTTCCTGCACCGACTTGTTGCCAAAGCAATGTATTTGTATTCGTATCCATGATACGTGCAATCGCATTTTTCTGATAAGGTTCAAGATTGTAGGAAGGTGCCATTTCAGGAAAAGAAATGAATGAACCATCATAAACTCGGTTTCGGATGTTGTTGAATCTATGATTGTAAATATCTACCAAATCTTTTTTCCGTTCATAGTCCTGATAAATCCAATCCTCAAATTCCTGTTCCAGATCTTCTGCAAGCTGTCGAGCCTGAGCTGTTCTTTCAGGATTGACTTCGCTTTTTCGATGTATTTTTCCGTCATCATCTTCTTCCTGCCAATAGTTTCTAATCTCAGGCATTCTGGAATTGATAATATCTGTAAAAAGGTCATATCCATTGTAATCCGGCTGGCTTTTCCAGAAGTCTACATTATCTGTTTTCTGCACTCCCCAGTTTAAAGTAACCTCACTGTTGATGTTCCAACGACTTGGCTGTGTTGTAAAATATTTAGCCGAATATTCATCATAGTCGATTCTCATACGTGAATAATCATACCCAGACTCCTTAAAAATGTGACTGCTGAATTCACGAATATATTCTACAGGTACCCATTGAGCACCTAACTGCACATGGATATCTTCAGCCGATAATGGTTCTGGCAATACACTTTTTAAAGATTCAATATTGTTATCAAATCCATATCTTTCAGCAATCTCGATCTTATCATAAATGTCTCCACTCAAATATTCGTCTGCCATTAGTAATTTGCCGGACTCTGGCTGAATAAAAGCAATCTTCTTATCCAACAGTTCTTCTCTAACACTATCTTCTGTTACCGAAAGCAAAGAACTCATATATTCCAGATTTAAAGATGCATAGGTATCCAAAGATACACGCACTGCATCTTCCAAGCTTTCTACAGCTTTTATTTCTCGTTTTGGCTGAATCGTTCTTTCTGAAAACATCTGAGACTTGCTTGCATGTTTTGTTTTAGCATCATAATTTTCAAGTGAATCCAGTAAAGCTAGACGAGGATCGTTGTCTAAAAGACGAATGTTTGTTCTTTTATGAATAGGTCCGTATTCCTTAACAAAACCACTATATAAAGTATTCAACTCTGCACGCTTTTCAAGGTAAAGAATCTCATCTACATCCTCCACCTGCATACGAATCAATTCGTTGGCTGTATCAGCTAATTTGATAAGGCAAATTGCCTTAAGACGATCTGTTTCATTTTTAAATGATGCAATATTCTCATCCGGTTTGTTTGTAATACCTACAGCATAGTAATAGTCAGCATCTTTGAAATATAGTTTGTCATTCTCAACAAAAAATGAATTGATTGCTAATTTTGAATGCTGTATATCCATTGGAATAAACATTTTCTGTTCTTCTGATAATTGTTCTTCCTCATATATTCCTTCTGGAAACTCATTAATGACAGCATCAAAATAATTCTGCAATGATTTTTCTTTATCTGTTGTAACCTTCAATACATAATTATCAAACTGCCCTTTTTCTTCAGAAACACGACCAAACACATGGTCTGGATGCATTACAAAGTAATCATTCATCTGCCTATGTTCTGTTACATACTGTCTTTGCGTGAACAATGCATCACGATCAACTTGTTTTTCATCGTTACGCTTTAGAAAAACAATATCACACGCTACATCTGTATTTGCACCATTTTCATGGAATAAATTGGAAGGTAAACGCAAGGCACCTAAAAAATCAGCTTTTTCATTAATATAGGATAAAATGTCGCTCTTTCCATCCATAGTATCGGTCGATGTAATAAACGCAACAACTCCACCATTTCTAACCTTTTTTAATGCTTTCGCAAAAAAGTAGTTATGGATGTTCCAGTGATGTTCATTCAGATCTCGTTCCTGCATATCATGCACTTGAAAAAATCCGAATGGAACATTTGAAATAGCCAGATCAAAATAATTATTTGGATAGGAATTACTTTCAAAACCTGTGTTTTCTACATCTACCTTATCATAAAGGTATCTGCTTATCGTTGCACTCATGCTGTCAAGTTCGACACCACAAAGTGTTGAGCTTGAATACATATCGTTTGGCATTCTTCCGAAAAAATTACCATTTCCCATACTGGTTTCTATAATCTTTCCTTGATCGAAGCCCATTCGTCTAAGTATGCGATAGATATTATCAATCACATTCAATGGAGTATAAAAGGATGTCAATGTCGATTCTTTTGCATTTGCATATTCATGCACTGTCAAAAGCTCCTTGATTTCCTTTCTTTCCAAAGTGTAATCCGTATCACTCTCATTAAATACATGAGGACAGCCACCCCACCCTGAAAAACGTGCTAGTTTTTCTTTTTCTGGTAAAGTAGCTGTCCTGTTTTCTTTCTGTAGCTGACGAACAATTTTTAAAGCTTCAATATTGTATTGTATCTTTGTTCTTGTCGATAACCTTTCATCTTCTAGATGTACTCTCTCCAATACTTGGTTTGTAGCACTTTTAGAGTCAGAATCCACTGCCATGTCATTTCTCTGGCTTGACTCATCAATTGCTCCTTCTTCTGCAATTTCTCTATCCAGCTCAATTCCTGTGATACTGGATACGTTATTTCCAATTCCTTCAACACCTGAGTGAAGTGTGAATTGATTTCCTGATAAAGCTGAAATTCCAGGCTGCTCAGCTGCTCCGGATTCTTCTCTTTCAAAGTGGTATATAATAGATTGTTTTTCTCCCTCAGAAGTTTCACTACCTCCACTTGATTCATCATCCCCCATGCAGAGTTCAAATAAGCTGAGTTGTTCGAATCGATTACTTTCATCTACATTCACACCTTTCTTTTGTTTTATTTTCTTCATATATATTTTACCATGTATCCTTTCAAAAAATGCTAGAAAAAAGTGCGAAAGCTTTTTTATAACCTTCGCACATAATTATTCAGAATTAAGGCAGATTGCCTTAAAAATCCATTTCTATATTTTTATCATCCATTTCATCTAAAGCATCTTCTATATTATTGAATATAGAAGTACTTATTATTTCATCATCGAAATTTCTTAATTCATATAAATCATCTCCAACATCCACCAGTTTATAATCTTCATTATGATCTACAATATTTTCATTGGATATTTCTAAATCAACATCTATCTCATAATATGGTTCATCTAGATATATATCCAAGTTGTGAACCACACCTATATTAGCTACATCGAATTTTTTGTAGCATTTATGAAGCCACGGAAATTCTCTTGACATTTGTTTTACAAAATCAGTAATCTCATTTAACCGCATTGCTTTTAAACTTACATATCCAGAACGTTGCCTATGTTCAAAGCCATTATCAAGCATATATTTTTCAATTTCAGCATACGCATTATTTGGAGATGTATTGCTATAGAAATGTTTCAAAGCGTTATAATTCAAGTCAAAATATATGGCTTTTTTTGTTGTAGGCATGTATTTTAAACTCCATAGATATTAATTGAATGTATGCAGTCGGCTCCGACATCATTCCAGTCAACATCATTTTCATCATCAAACCAGAACCACTTTTCAATCACATTCAAAAACCACTTTGTTTTAGGTAGTTTGCATTTTAATAAACTAAAAGCATCAAACCCAGATTTTTCAGAAGTAATATAAGTTCCACTCTGTTTAGCATAAATCCCATTTTGATTCATCACTTTGTCAATCACGCTAAAGCATTGTTCCTTGGTTAAATTGTGCTTTTTCAATCTATCCTCATTAAATTCAAAATACATCATCATGATGACCACTCCTTCCAAATTGGAATAATTCCTTGTTTCATCTAATTGTTTACAAGTATATTTTACCATTTTTATCTGTCGAAAATGCTAGAAAAAAGTGCGAAAGCATTTATCACCTTCGCACATAATTATTCAAAATTAAGGCAGATTGCCTTAAAGCTCAATATCCTCATTTGAAAGATTATCATAATCCTCTTCCATATATCCTTCTTTAATTCGATCTGGAATATAAAAACCACCTTTTGTGATGTTATAATAATATTCTTCCATAGCTTCATCGACTGTTTCATTTTCCAATTGCACTGTCGAAAGAAATTTACCACTTGCAGTCCAAACCTGATTTACATTTTCATTGGGATCCCTCAACAATACATAATCATTATCACGATCAATTAGAATCTCATATTCTTTCATCCAGTCTGGTCTTTCCATAGCCTGAGAATTCTTTGTATAGTCTGACAATCCACATTTTTTAAGAAGCTGTATTGCCATAACATTTCTGCGGAAGCGTTCCTTTTTACCAACTGTTTCAACCTCATTTTCTTTGAGATTAAAGGTGTAGCGTTCTGCCATAGATACATCAGGGTGCAAGTCAAAGCCTTTGACTTTTTTCTTCTGCTCCCAAGCAGGAACTACCGGCTCAGGTTCTTTATCATAACCGTTTCCTATGCGATACCCCTGATGATACATCTCATCATAGCTGTCAAAACCTGACTGCGAAGCTACTATCTCTCGATAATCTTCAATCGGCATACTTCCCATATTGGTCTGAACTTCTATGACTGAAGATTTTTCTGCTTCCGAAATAAGGCTCTGCATTGTATCCTTCGTGCAATCTGTAAAATCCGGCTTTTCTAAAAAACGGATTTCTGCTTCCGAAAACCATTCAGTTCCGACATCGGCAAGTGTCTGATTGGCGATTCTTCCAAGCCTATCAAAAAACTCATTAGATGTCTGACTGTCTTTTGCTATCTCTGTGATTTCATCAAAGTTCAGTATATTTGTGACATACTGTCCTCCGGCTGCACTGTCCGGATTATAATAAATCCAAGTAACAGTTGCATTATCCTGATTGATAAAAAAAGCATCGTTATAATCGACAGTTACATTTCTTGCTTCGGTTGGTACTTCTTTTACAATCAAATGCTCATTCATTGGATTATCTTTTGTTCGTTCATTTGAAATAATTACAAAATCTTCGTCTTTATGCAATTCTAATGGATCACTTAAATAATTATCCGAAATACTCCAAGCATTCGTATATTCACCATTTTCGTCAACCATATCCTCAATATTGCATATAATATCTTCAATACTTGGTAATGTGGTTTCTTTTGCAGTATCCAATCCGGCTTTTAAGATACTTTCCTGCTTAACTTTGCACTGTTCAATAAAAAGTTTCACTTTTGATATTCCATCATTTGTTAAGCTGTATTCATTACTTCTATTTAGTTCCTGTCTCCATTCTTCTTCACCTAACCAAATATCCCCATCAAACCCTTCATTTTTGAAGTCATAGAATCCTTCTGTAATACAATGACTTAAACTTGCATGAGGTTCGATAGATGCAATCTCATTCGCACAAGGAATCAAAGCTTTCACAAAATCTGCTAATGAATACCCATGCTCCATTAACCACTGTAATTGATATATTTCGTACTCGTTCATATACAACATTACTCCTTTTTTTAAGGCAAACTGCCTTAAAGTTCCATTTCATTACTTTCCAGCTCTTGTATTTGTGCATCTTTTTCATACTCATCCATCCAAATTTCTTCCTCATAGCCGGTTCCATAATAGATGTTTTCAAAAGATTTATGATACGCATTGGCCGCAAATTCACCTCTAGCACCGGTATAACGATTTTCTAAGTTAACCATTAACACGTCATGATCATCAAGCAAATAGTAGATATATTCAGATGTTACAAGTTTTGCCACATACAAATCATTGTATGCATCCAGTACTTGCATAGGAATTTGATAACCTTCCATTGTTTCAATTTTATAAAATGGGTCGTGAACAATTTCATTGATTTCATCGCTCACGTAATAAAAATCAAAACGTTTGCTCTGCTGCATAATACCGGATACTGCATATCCCCCTTCCAGTTCTGCGTTTTCACCTGGACAAAAATCTTTATATTCGTAAAAACCTTCATCCCCCTTTTGCATCAATGTACAGTTTATAAATTCAGGGACGGGGTACTCTTTTACAACAATCTCTCCCCCTTCATTCATCAAACGTTTATTAAACTTTTTTTCTATATCTCCATATAGCTTGTAGTGTAAAAGCAAATTCATCGTCATTCTCCTTATCTTTAAAATTAAGGCAATCTGCCTTAAATCTCCATTTCCTGAATATCCATTTCAACAGCATTTACGAACAGACCTTGAATATCCTCACAATGTGCGACAAAATCTTTCAATTGATCTTTTCCTTCACATTTATTAACCAGTCTTGAAAGTTCGTAATCATCACAGATGCCATCAAAAACTACTTCTGCAACATTCGATTCATCAATCTCTTTTTCATAAACAAAATCTGTTTCATCATAGATATTGTTTAAATTGTTGCCAATATTAAGAACATCAAGTTTAAATTCCTCATCGCTAATCATCCTTTCAAGATTCGTAAATGGGTACTGCTTATTAGGAAAAGTTGAATATCCTTCTTTTGCAAGCAACTCATTAAAATCATTTAATTTCATATTTTGGTAAAGTCCATGACTAAAAACAAAATCAGATACTGTCATACCAATGAAAGCTCCTTCTGGTTTTGATTTACTATCCCATTTCAATGGAGCATCAATAATATCCTGTATCTTTAAATTTTCTCTCCGCTCATTTTCTTCAATTATATCCAATGTCATTGGCACAATTTCACGGTCTAACAAAGATGCTAAATCATCATTCTGCATAAAGCTGTCAAATGCCTGCCACACTTCATCATCTGATAAAGTGCGTGTAAGCATAGGTTCAACATCTCTACGCAATAAATATTCAAACAGAGCTTTCATTGGTATATCTGATTTAGTATGTTCGAGTACAGAAGATTTGTATTTACGTACACAATCATCATATTTATCAAAATACCCTTCCGAGTAGGACCATGATGCCGATTCCACATCCAATCCTTTTACCACAACATAAGGAGTTGGACTCCCAGTAGAAGTGCGATCTAAAATTGCAAAATCTGTTTCTCCATCAAAAGCCTTTATGTTAATGTCGAAACCATTTTTATCTTTAAATGTTAAATGACTCATTTTATCTACCTCCATTATTAAGGCAAATTGCCTTAACTATAATTCCATTTCATCTGTGTCTTTTTGCAAATCATCAATTTCTAATACGTCTTTTACGACATCCATATACATATCATCCTGATTATAAAGTGCCCGCTTATAACCCGAATAGCCATCCGCTTTAACTGCATTTTCAACCTGCTTTATCATTAATGTATTATTTTCCATATTATCTTTAATTTGTTCATAAAGAGCTTCTTCAACCTCAGTAAGATGATTTAAGACTTCATCACGTGTCTTTCCGGATATATCGCCATTGTTGTATAACTCATCCATTTTCTCTTCAACTCGCAAAACATTTCGTGCAGTATCGACTGTTTCAAAGTTTTGTCTAGTTAAATTGATAGTTTTATATTTCAATTCTCTTTGAAGCATTTCATCAAATATTTTGTCAACTCTTTTTGCTTCATCCACAGACAATTTACGTCCTGCTTCTGCTTCAGGAATAAACTCGTTTTTAAAAAGCAATGCATTCTGATCGTTATCATGTTCTATTTTCCAATCCAGATAATGACTGATTGTATCAATAATATCTCCATTTTCACTTCCAATATCGTATCTTCCTGAATAAACATAAGGTTCAACATCATTCTCTTTGTATAGTGTGATTTCATAGTCTGTTTTATCATAGCCAAGCATAGAATCTTTTAAATACTCATTCATACGTTTTAATAATTCATTGGCTTCTGCAAATGACAGCTTCTCTGCTTCAGTAATATCACTTTCTTCAGAATATTGTGAAACAGTACCATTTTCTGACCAGTTGATAACAATCTGAACCTTATCTTTATTTTGATTTTGTTGTGCCTGTAATTGTTCCATGTATGTATCAAGTTTTGACGTTAAATACATTGAAGTACTTTTAATGCATTTTAAATTCTGCTTAACATTCTCCAAGTCTGATGGCTCAGTCGAAAGTCCCCATGTTGCAACATACGGGAATGAATAGTCCGATGTATCAATGCCAAGATGGCTTGAAACGATATATGCAATTGATTCTGTCTGCACTTCTCTTTCGCTTTTACTGAATTCAATGTTTTCTTTCTGTTTGAGCTGATCTAGATTTTCGTTGCTGTTAACAATAGAATGAGCAATCTCGTGAATCATGGTCTTGATTGTCTGGACCTTGCTCATTTCGGGTTGAATCTTGATTTCGTTTGTCAATGGATTATAGCATCCTTTTGCCGAGCTTTCGAAAGCTTCGATCGTTATAGGTACTGGACTGATCTCCATCAAAGCTTTTGTCAAAGCTTGATAATCCTTTACATCACCCTCCAGTTCCTTCACTGGACTTAATTCAACCACTTCTTTTCCTTCAATCTGCTCTGTTTGAGATACATCGAATGTATATCCAATTTTAAATGTATGTTTTTTTACTACAACTTCTTCCTTTTTGAATTTTCCGTCATCGCCTAGTATTCGATTCCCATTTTCATCCAGAACATATTGCTTTTCTTTTACTTTGATTTCAACAGGCATCCAAATCATCAAGCCTTTTTCACCTCTTTTGACCTGACGATTAAAATCCTGCTGCCACTTGTTATAGCCTGCAAGGTGAGTGGCACGAGGATTCTGTCCTAGAATCAGCAACGTGTTGTTCATACTGTAATCGTGAAACTTTGACATTGTATCTAAAAGGGTTTTGAATCTATCTGAATCTAGGTATTCATAAATCCCTTTATTCATCGTTTCAATAGCCTTATCTATTGTTTCCTGCCTTTTTTTATCTTCATCTTCTTTAGACATTTTCTTCCAGTTTCTTGCCATAATTAACTCCTTTCAAAATTAAGGCAAAATGCCTTAACAAAAAAACTCTCAAGTCTTTGAACCTTAAGAGTTTACAAACATTCTTCTAAATCGTCCTTTTCCAATTCATCCCCATATAACATTTCTGTCATTTCCTTGACTTCCTGATTTTGGTTGACTTCATTGTAGATGTAATCTTCATAATGTTTTACAGCCTGTTCCCGTGACAGCATATTATTAATCACTCTGCCATCCGGTAATGTAAGACGTTCTTTATCCGCATCATATTCAATAGGATGCTGTACGCACATCTCATCAAACAAAGTTTGACGAAGCTCATATCTTTCTTCTTCTAAATCACAGTAATCATCAAATTCGTAACCGCCATTGACACGATCGGATCCAACTGCAATACCGAAGTATTCACCCTGCTCATCTTCATCCCACTCGCATTCTGAATCGAGTGCATAGAAATCCCAATTCATATAATCGTAAATCTTACTTAAATCTTCATCCGATAATGTAATACCAAATCGTTCATCTGCATTGAAACGAATATCATCTGTACTAACATAATAAAAACCAGTAGCTGTCCTGTTATAAACATACTCTAATGTTTCATCTGCCATACAGTGTAAAATTGCATCTTTTCTATTTTCATCTATCTCATTTTTTTGTGGTTGAATCTTAGAATCAGAAATCATATCTACATTGTCTATGCATAAACCACTTGTCTTTTCAATTTCCTTGATTTTTTCATCTACCTGAGAAATACGTTCATTCAAGATGTTTTCGTAATCCGCTGCCATCTTTTTGATGTTGTCTACAGATATATTTTGATATTCCATACCTAGATACTTATTACAATCAACAAGTCGACTCTCAGGTTCGCAGATCCGCTCATACATTTTGATTTTATCTTTATACTCAACAAGATCTTTTTCGTAATGCTCCTTGTAATAATTCATATCTTTAAAAAAACAATTTAATCGGCAACTCTCAAGGTAATATCCATTTTCAAAAAGTTTTAGGTGATCTAATCTTTCTTGTAGTTTATCTATATAATCATCAAATATTTTCTTTGTATCCGAATCACGTAAGAAGAAATCTTGAATCATTTCCTTCGGTGATTTGATGACGGTTTGCCACTGATACCTGTACTTATCTAATTTGATTGAACACTCTCTTATTTCTTTCTTTAAAGAATGAAGTTCCATTTGATCCGCATCCAATGCTTTTTTTATAGGAACTGTATCAACTAATTCAAACGGACTTGTTTGATAAGTGCTGCCTAAGCGATATACATCATCTTTATGTTCGCTTAAAAGATTTCTCTTTATATTTAATATTTCCATAACTGAATGTATGCTTTCTTCAAAATAGGGAAGTCCATTTTTTAGCATCATTAAATGTGCCTTTAATTCCAGAAAAGACTTATATTCATTTTCTATAGGCACAGCTGATTCTTTGCCTTTTTGACTTCTTTTTAAAATACGAGCCATATACCATTTTCCTTTCTAAACAAAAATAGTTAAGGCAATTTGCCTTAACTATAATTCCATTTCATTCTTTCCAATCTCATCCTGATATTGTTCTAAACCATTTTCAAATTCTTCGCTCACAAAATCAAAATCCTCTGGAGCATCCAAATACTGGTCAAACAGTTCTTCCAGATGATAATGTAACTGGTCATCGTCTGCGTACAGATATACCTGGTCACTTGCATCAAACTGATGCTTGTTGATTGCACCTTTTAAAAGTGTATTTATATCGTGATCGGAAAGTTCTGAATTGATTGCGTACAGCTCATCCTTAGTTTCATTCATTGCATAGGAAACTCCATCTTTGATACAGTATGTTTCAAATGTACTCAACACATCTTCTAGAATATCCTTTTCTGAATGCAATATTGGCAATTCAACATTTTCTAGGGACATTTCCTTTTTCTGAATTTCATTTTCAGCTATCCGTTCAAAATTTTTAATAAATTCTGGATACGCTTTAACAAAGTGCTCATAAATAATTCCAGTACGCTTATTCTCGTCAATTGCATTAAATTCGACCATTCCATCTCCATTATGATTTGAATATATACTCTGATGAGATATGATATGATTTTCCTTATTCAAATACATTTCTACAGATAAATAATTCCATTTCATTCCCCACTCTGGATCGTCGATTCTCATGCGTAAACATGGCATGGAAGCCATGCGACCACTGGCATTTCTTGTTCCAATACCGATTCGGTCCAAGTCTCGATCTTCCGTATAATCAGGTCCACCTTCCCATCTCGAATCTGGACAAACATCTTTCCATTGTGGCATATTTTCAGTTGGATAATGACCAAGCGAATGTTTCCAATAATAATGTGGTTTTCCTAAAGCTTCGAATAAATCAAAAATTTCTTTCAATTCTTCAGCCTTGATCATATCGAAAAATTTATCCTGAGCCTTGTCACATCTTTCTTTCCAATATTTTTTTTCATTTTCTTTGTTTACCTCGTTCACATAATCCGTCTTAATTTTAGCCTGATTCGTTCTATCTAATAAAATATCCCATCTGCTCATAAAGTTAATCTATCCTTTCTAAATAAAAACAGTTAAGGCAATTTGCCTTAACTATAATTCCAAATCATCTTCCTGTTGATTTTCACCTAAATTGAGTTCATCGTCGATTATCTCAAAATCATCTACTAATGGATCCAAATTCAAACCAGAACCATTTTCCCATTTAACATGCACCAGTCCAGCATCATCCACCTGTTCGACAACACCACGTGTTCCACCAGGTACAGGATGAGAAGGATCCCGCATATGGTTGCATTGAATTACTGTTCCTTTTTCCAACGTATCACGAACAGCACTGATGGAGATTGCGTAGTGTGGATCAAATCGTTTAACGTAGTTTGAATTTACATTTTTTTTAAATTGCAGAACATCATCCAACAGTTTTTGAATCTTGTCATACTGTTCCAAATCGCCACTGGCACAAGCACTTTTGTAATCTTCAAGATTCGTGATGATATCGTCTGTCTTTCCTGTAACTAAAGCTTCATATACAGTGTGTTTTTGTTTGTCCATATCTATATCCCTGCAATCCATGGCTTCATACGGATCTATATCTTCAAAACATTCCATCAATCTGTCACATAAACTGTTTGCCTGTTTTGAAAGAGAAGCGGTCCACATCTGGTCTTTGTATAAATCAATCATTTCATTGTTTATCCATACAGGCTTGTCCTGCTCGTTAAAACTTTCATAGATCATTTTCATGGCCAATATGTGATTATCAAGATTGTTTGCCCACAAATGTTTTTCATGACAATTTCCATTTCCTAAAAAATACAGACAATCACATTGTAATCTGGAAAGCATTTGATATTTGTATTCGTTGTTCTGGTCAAGTACTCCATTCTTCAAATCATTTTGAAATTCCATTTGTGCTATACGTTCAAATACTTCATGGTACAGATAGTTGTCATGATAGTATTCCGCCTGCAAAGGTGATAACACGTTGTTCACCTTTGTCCCATCTGGAAGCCATAGACATTCCGCCTTTGCATCATATTTCATTGGATGTTTTTTTAAAAGTTCATTATATAGCTGTTCCTTTTGATCATATTCCGCTTGTTCATTTTCCCACAAACCTGAAACTCCGCCTTTTACTCTTCCATAACCTACTACTATATCTAATGCCTTCGATTCCAAAATGCCTGCATTATCATCTAAAGAAAGAAGATATTCATCCTTTGCAATCAGTGATTTAAAATATTCATAATCTTCATCCGTAAAATCCATATTGAATCTTTCTTTTGCTTCTTCCTGCAATTCTTCCATGAATACCATACGATTTCCATATTCACTTTGTGTGAATACTTTTTGCATGGTTTCATCAGCCAAGCAGGTTACAACATCTTCTTTGAAATATGTTTGTTGACCTCTCTTTAAAATACGAGTCATAAACTAATCATCCTTTCTAAACAAAAATAGTTAAGGCAATTTGCCTTAACTATTCTACAGTTCTTTCTTCTTCTAAATGTTGGTCCTGTAACTTGCCTGTTACCTCATCCATCGCATCAATAAATGAACGGATATCTTTATATTCGACCTCGTCATAATCATTTTCTGAAACAGTATACTGGTATTCCCCATTTGCATTCATCGTTTGAATATATGTTCTTTTTAATTCATCTGGTTCCACTTGTTTCATATTTTTAAATCGCTCATCTGTAGCTGTTTCCTTGATTCGATTCACAACCAAATCCGATTTTGGTGAGTTTTCAAGAATATAGGTGATATTCTTTACATCTTTCATGAATTCATATTTATCGCTGTTTTCCTGATAATATTTAACCATATTATATAAAGTGGTAATGTCTTTTGAAGCAATTACACTTGCTTCTGTATCAATACTTAAATAAGCCAATGCATTCATAGGCGAATCAAAGATTATAATATCGCTTGCATGGTCTTGAATCTGTTTCCAACCAATTGCTGTGTATGAACCTGCAACTTCATGTTTATATGGTGTATCTTTGATTCCATATTCCAATGCAAAGGCAGGATCATTTTTTTCATCGAATCCAACAAATACTGCATTATGCATATTTTTGCTCATATAAAGTGACTGATTTAAAATCAGAGTATCTACTACATTACCTTCAAATGCCATTGTATTTGTAAAATAATCCTTCATCTCGTTGAAGTTACCATTTTCTTTATCAGGTAAACTAACACCTGTATGCTTGTACACTGCATTTTTTGTATGAGAATATTCGTATAGAACAAGATAACGTGGATCCCTTTCCATATAATATTGATTTACTTTTTCTCTGGCATCCATAAAACTACAGTTCTCATAAAACTGTACGAAGTCATAGCAGTTCATCCCGTTTGTAGTTTTTGCATTGTAAAATACTAAGTTTTTCTGCAAATCAAAGATCAATGATGGATGTTCATAGCATACAAGGTATCTTGCATTATTCTTTTTCTGATATAACGTCAAACCATAAACATTGTCTGCAATTTCTGCAACAGATAATTGTCTGATATTCAAAGCTAAATCTCTTAATTCATTTTTTTCGTCTTTTGTATAAAATTTAACACTCATGATAGAGCCTCCTTATATTTTTTTCTGATTCAATAAAAGAATCGTTCTACAAATATTGCACACATCATATTTCATAGCAATCTTCAAATAGTCTTTCTTCTACAACTTCTTCTTCGTCCTTTGCAAAACATTCTAGATCGACATCATCGTAAATGTTATTAATCACATCATCCCAGATACGATAAGACTCGATCTCATCTGCATTTTTAAGTTGTTCGTTGATTTCCTGATGTTGTATCGAATAATGAAAAGCCTGCTTACTCAAAATTTCCGTTTTACTGTATTCCGCCATAATCAGCTCGTCTACACGATTAATCTGTTCCTGATCAAAATATACATCCATGATTTTCTCATTCAAAATAGATCCATAAAAATGACGGAAAGGTTCATTTTCATTGATGAAATTGTATATTCCATTCTGTAATGGAAGTTCAACATTCGTCATATTTCTTGTTATCGTGTGTTCGTAACGATACAGCTTGACATCTCTCACATTGTCAACTTTGATTTTTCTATAATCACCATTGCGTATCATGGATAGATAATCTTCGTATCTGTCCAAAGGTGTTTTTGAAAACGTCTTATATAATTCCATAATTGTAATCAGTGTTCGAACTGTCCTAATTCATTCAAGGTTAGCTGATCTTCCTTCTCATCTTGCGGGGATGGAGCATTCACTGTTCTCGCATATTCATTTTCAAGTTGAACACGTGTAGCTACATCATCAATCACCTGATTTAAAATTGCTGGTGTGATTGGTCTAACGTAACCATAATAGCGATATGTCAATTCAAGCGAATTCTTTGTACGCAATTCACATTGGTTTAGAATATACTGAGATGCCTGCTTTCCATTGATACCAAAGCGTTGTAGATTTTTCACTTGATCTGGTGTTAAAAAAACACCCTTGTACATTTCAAATGCATCAGGATGTTCTCCAATTTCTTCAATAACCTTTTTTGTACGTTCATTCAGTGATAAATGGTTTTGATTCTTTTTTAAATACATCAGTCTTTCATACATCATGTCATAATCATCATAGGTCATCATACCGATACCTCCTTCCAAAATAAAAAAAGATAAGCAGGGCAACAGGGAAGGTTGCAGATTAACCTACTTATCTTTTGTATAAAAATTGTGGATGATAATGTGTGCAATCCTTACAATTCCTCTACATTAGCATTATAACACATCAGAGAAACAAAAATGCTAGAAATTTGTGCGAACAATATTCACTAAATGCTCATAAAAAATGAGCAAAAATATGTAAACAACCTTTATATATCAAAAAAAGCACTAAAAACAGTCCATAAAAAAAATTAAGGCAATTTGCCTTAATATCATTCGTTATCTAATTATTTTTTATTGTCTCTTTAAAAAAGACATCCAAGACTCCGTTGATTTAAGACGGAGAGGGATGCCAGTTTGAATATATACATAAGCAGTATACTTATGTCAATTCCAAAACATTATATCAACCAGATTATCATTTTTTTATATTCAGATAATCGTGAGGTGTAATACTTAAAATTTTCGATTTTTCAAAGTCTTTTGTATTCCTTGTTAAAATATATTTAGCTTTTTGTCTTTCCGCAATTGCAGAAACAACAGCATCTTCAAAATCTGAAATGTCACTGGAAATAGCTTTTTCAATATCTGCTCCCCTTGTATCTGATATCTTTATTAAATCTAAAAGATTTCTTATACATTCTTTTGCCTGTTCACTTCCAATATATTTCCTAGCAATATAGAATATGTCTGTGATTGCCGAAGCTGATACAATAATAGTATGATTATCAATACACTTATTTAGTGCATTATATGAATCTTCAAAAAACGGCTCTCTTTTACATAGAATATCTATAATTACATTTGTATCAACCAATATCTTCATTGCTTAGAAATCCTTTCGTTTTTTATATTTTCAATCTCTTTGTCAGTTAATGAAGGCAATATACCAACTAAATTATTTAAAGATCTTTTCTTTGCCTGCTTTGGTGAAATAATACGTGCAATCTCTATTCCTTTATTTGTAATGATAATTTCTTCTTTGTTTGCCATAGTTAAATAATCACTAAGATGTGTTCTTAATTCTGTAGTATTAACTTTCATAAGTAAATCCACCTCCTGTACATTAATTATAATATAAACGTACATAAAGAACAATAACAACGTACACATAATTAGCCTGCTTTTTTAAGGCAAATTGCCTTAATCTAAAAAGTGATTATGAGTATTCCACGCACTCAGAGCCACCATAGAACATTTTAATTGATCATTTTAAAGAAAAAGTACATACAAAAGACCCACCAGATAATAAAAATAATTCCTGAAATTCTAAAACAATTCCTCTCAGACCTGTCATTTTTAAAAGGGAAAAACCAGTATAAAATCTCCGTAACAATCTCAATCATTGTTAGTATTGCCAAAACTGTTTTTCTTGCATCCATCACTCTACACCTCAGAAGCGATTTTCTCATCCGAAAATCTGAATTTAAATTTAAAAACATTTATCATCTTAATCAGCCTTCTTTCTTTAAGGCAAATTGCCTTAACATCTAGTGAACAACAATTTGTTCATCATACTCTTCCAAAAAACCAGACAGTAATAATCTTCGATTTGAATGTAGACCATAATCCAGATCGCACGTTGATAAAGTAACCATAGGTGAATCTGTGTCTACATCCTCGTTACAATAAAGTGATTCATTTTTTAGTTTATTTAAAGTTTCCTGTCTTTCCTCTCCAAAGTCTTTTGCATAAAACACAGACTCATTGTTTGATTTTGAATAACAGAAAACATTACATTTATAGTTTTGATCTGGTGTAAGCAAATAGAAATCTGGATGGCTGTCAAAAAATGATTTTGATGAAAAGTTCTTTAGTAAAGTAAACATTCCCCCACCCTGAACAGAATGGGCATAAATAATATTGTTATCATCTGAGAAGTCTCTATTCGTATTGCAGTCTAAAAATGCTGAACCCATATAGTTGTATCCTTTGTAGATTGTATGATCTAAATAATAGGAATTATTTGATCCCTGTACTACAGGATATGATATAGCACAGTCTGGAACATATACCCAACCAACTATATCTGGATTGATAGCTTTTAATGAATTCCAGTCAGGAGATAAAATCTGTTCCCCATTCTCATTCTTTTTCTCAACACATTCTTTTTTTATCTTATCTGTCTTTAACTCCACTTCATTATTTTCGTTGTATATCAGCCAAGCCTGATAGGCACAGAATCCACCAACGAACAAACAAATAATCAATATCATTCTCAACAACCACTTTTTCAATCTTTTTTTCATCCTATCGCCTTCCTACATGGCAGTACTGCCATTTTTTGTTTTACAAATTCAAAAGTGTATTTATTTCTTTTTAACAAAGTAAAATGCAGCAAATAATTTTAGTGCTGAAAACAAAAAACATAATACAAACGAAAATTTAAAAAGCGGAAAGAAGATAGAAACAAAATCATTTGCAGTCATGAAAGTATTCATTAATAGTATTCCTAAAGCCAACACAATTACTGAAACAACCACTTTAAAAAATAAAGGTATACTAAAATCATCAACCGCAACGATTGCAACACTAAAGCAACCTAATAGAATAAATATTAAAAAGCCTGTAACACTCAATGAAAAAGATACTATATCTGTATTTGGAATATTCACACTTAATAGAGAATAAGCACCCATTTTTGAACACAAGAAAACAAGAAATGCTATAGCTGCCATAGGCAATACAATCGAACAAATACCTTTCAGTATATTAAGTGCCATATATGCCGTAAGTTTTAAGAATTTGCTTGACGTTGGCTTATCGTAAATATCCTCTACATATTCATATAATTTAGAGGATTTTATATCTTCTTGCAATGTATTAGTATTCCGAATTTCTAATTCGTCACTTCTAATATATTTTGTTTCTATTTCCTCACCTATAGTTCTTCCATATACATTTAATTCTTCTTTCATTTAATCCCTCATTTCTTTATTAAGTCAATGCGTATTAATATATTTTCTCTCCACTGTTTTTTTCAAAATTTTTACCAGATACACAATGACATATACATAGTACTGAATCAATTGCTTTAATTTGATATTTAGGTATATATAAAAACAAATCCTTGTGATGAAAATCAATCAAGCCTTTTAATAAAGTTTTATTTACTAAATCGTTTTGCATTGAATATAAACATTCAAAAGAAGGAGTAAATTTTAATAAATGTGCTTGATAAGATTTATTAGGTCTATAGCATTTAAAAGTAACGATATAATTGTAATCTTT
>ERZ1026874.145-NODE-145-length-48109-cov-35.646044_pt1 | contig 48109 bp, 31 predicted proteins | sample MGYA00380167_ERZ1026874 | MGnify/ENA primary metagenome ERZ1026874 (study PRJEB33269, sample SAMEA4719803) | human gut metagenome | biome: human-associated habitat; feature: organic feature; material: feces | place: Cameroon | collected 2013-10 ...
TATATTGATTATCAATAACTTATATATTAACATTTATTTTTTTTGCTACCAATTTTTGGAAAAGTGACAAATGACAAATGACATTTTGCCAATAACAACATTTAACGCGTTGATTCTCAATAATTTACGCACACAGAAATGTCATTTTTTTCTGTCATTCTGCCCCAAAGTGTCATTTTTTGACTGTAACCAAAAGTGTACAGATAGGGCGATTTCGGGCTTCAATCGTTAAATTTGCAAGGAGTGTCATTTTTGCGTCAAATGACATTTCTAAATTTGTACACTTCTGCGGTACAAAAAAATATTTTTTCCCAGTAAACACTGGGGAAGTGAGCTGATTTTAACATTTCGAAACGCCACAAATTTGCACAAAATTTGGTTTCCCCTTTTTCGCGTTGTAACTTTGCACTCGCAAGCTTGATAAAAAACGCTCCATTTTGGCGGACAAGGATTCCGAAGGAATTCCGATATCATTCCGAAGGAACACAGAACCCATTTTGGAGCTATTCACTAACCCAAAAAATCTACTATCATGGCAAATATCACTCCCATTGACATCCTCAAGGTTGTCTCAAACAAATATACATTAGTTACGAACTTACTCTGTGCGAAGCACACTTTACTTGCAAAGCAAGTCTACCGTCCCCAAAAGAGCAAACCTGCACCCCAAATACACGACTTGGGACATGCTTCCTTATCGACTTCTAAAAATGGTTGTTCGCCCAACCCCAATCGCACCCATAACAAGGTGATTCACTTGGTGTGGTGGCATACGTAAACCAGGTATGCAAAGTGGTATAAATCCCCTTCACACACCTGGCTACCTTATCCTCACCCCTAATGGGGGAATCCATTATAACGACACATTTACTTAATCAGTTCAGCCAATTTATCAGCCAATTCATCTCCGTGCAAACCACTTGCTACAATTGTACCATCAGGACCAATGAGCAAGGTGGCAGGGATGGCATTGATGCCATAAATGCTACTTGCTGCACACTCCCAACCCTTAAGGTCGGAGATGTGATGCCAAGGCAAATCGAGCTTCTTTACAGCACCTGTCCAAGCAGCCTTGTCACTGTCGAACGATACGCCAACAATGTCAAAGCCTTTGTCCTTATATTGGTCGTAAAGTTTCTTGATAGCAGGCATTGAAGCACGACAAGGACCACACCATGAAGCCCAAAAGTCAACAAGAACATATTTGCCCTTGCCTACATAGTCTGAGAGTTTGCTTGCCTTGCCATTCATGTCGAACATTTCGAGATCGGTAAACTTTGTGCCAGGCATCTGACGCTTCCAACCAGCTAAACTATTCTTAATACGCTCTGTTATATTGGTGTTCATGTAAGCAGGATTACCCTCTTCAGCCAAAGCAATCACTTCGCTGCGTTTCATGCTCGAAGCTACCTGTGCAAAGTAATAGCCAGGGAACTTCATGTTTTTGTTCTCCTTGCAGCACTGACGAGTGAGTTCGACCATGCGATCATAGCATGCTTGTTGCACATCGCTCACACGCTGCATCACGCTGTCGGGCACTTCCAAATTCTTGTTTTTGTAAGCATAGTATTCGTTAGCTGCCTCACGCAACTTTTCTTGCTCCTTCGAGAAGAGAACCTCCCATTTGCTCAAACCTTCGGTTTCAGCCGAACCTGTAGACACTTCCTTATCGAAGTCGACAGTTACGTTTCCTTCAAGAAATACTACAACGGCTTTCTTTGTGTCGGTAATGGCATAAGCAAAAGGAGCACCCTTTGCATCGCCACTGAAACTAAACTTTCCGTTTGCTACGACCACACTGTCGGGAGCCGTGCGGGTGCCAAGATGTTGCAAATACACCTTCTTTGTTCCTGTTGGAACCGCACCACCCACAGTATACTTTTGTGCCATTGCAGGCATGGTAATTAAGGCACAAAGTGCCAAAGTCAACTTTTTCATATGAGTTTTATTAGTTAATTTCTTCTTTTCAGCGCACAAAGTTAAACAATGTCGTGCAGAATGTGTAAATTTGTTCGATAAATTATGATAATCAGTGCAAAAATAACGCATATTTCTGCCTTATTGCGCTAAAAATATGGCTAAAATTGTCGCATTTTGGAGTGTTTAGGCAGTTAATTCAGCAAATTATCAGCAAATTACGGGCAAATAAACTATAAAACAACTATGGCAAGATCAAGATTAAGATTAGACACTCGGAAGGCGCTAAAAGATGGTACCTATCCTATTCAGATTATTGTCGGTCACGGCACGAATATCTATTTGAGTACTGGTGTGTATGCCCTTCGCGAAGAATGGGACGAGCGCACGCAGCAATATGTTGGGAAAGGCGCGAGGCGCATCAACGCAATATTAGTATCCATGCTTGCCTCAACAATAAACCGAATCATGGATATCAAAGAGAGTGGGCAATGGGATAAGTATAGTAATAGGCAACTCAAGCAAATGCTTACCGACCTTGAGTTGGATCGCCCAACAATCGAGGTGCCTACGGTGGGCAGTGTGTTTGCCGAGATGAATAGCAACAAGTCCGCGTGTATGAGTGGCACTGCGAAATCTACCGCTGCTAAGATTCGCGAGTTTGGCTATGATATCGACAAGTTAGCGTTCGGGGATATTGACCTAAAATGGATTGAGAACTTTAATGCGTCCATGTCGTCAATCGCGGTCAATACACGTGCGCTATATATGCAGACTCTTAAACGTGCGTTTAGTTGGGCTGTCGACCATGAAATAATAAAGGATAATCCTTTTGCAAAATTCAAGATAAAGAAGGAGGTGACGCGCATGAGGGACTTGCCAATCGACAAATTCCGCCTACTCGCCAAACTCGATGTGCATAAAATCTATGAGGAATACAGAGATATGTTCCTCCTTACATTCTACCTAATAGGCATTAACTCTGTAGACCTTGCGGACTGCACATCAGATAGCATAGTAAATGGGCGCCTGGAGTACAGACGGCATAAAACAAACAAATTATACAGCATAAAGCTTGAACCCGAGGCACTCGAAATAATAGAGCGGTATAAGGGTAAGAAACACCTTCTACGCTGCTTCGATAAGCACTCGAACTATCAGTCTTACCAAATAATGATTAATAGGGCGCTGTCTAAGATCGGACCTGCAAAATTAGGTAAAGACGGAAAGCCTATCTTGACCGTAAACAAGCGTGTTGTGATGGAGCCGATTGAGCCTCGAATGACAATGTATTGGGCGCGTTATTCTTGGGCTACCTATGCAGCCGACTTAGATATACCAAAGGACACTATCAGTGAGGCGCTCGGTCACACATACGGTGCTCCCGTCACTGGCGTGTACATTAAGTATAACCGCGACAAGGTTGATGCTGCGAACCGAAAAGTCATTGATTATTTGTTGGGGAACAATTAAAGTTGACTCCTTGTAAGTTCTTTCCAATGTTTACAATGTTGGAAAGAATTTACATAAAATGAGGAATCCTGATACACTAATATAAAACAAAACCCTTAGAATTTAATATGTCAGTATGGCATGTAACTTTGCCATCTCATGTTTGAATAATAGCAACCATCTTTGGTTCATGGTATTAGTGACGGCAAGCGATTTATCATCTGTAAGAACAAAGATGTCTTCATCGGTGAAATTCAGTACGAGTTGTTCTATGATAACAAAACTCCTTATGAGATAAGACAGATGAAACATTAACCTTACAAAGACAATCACCCCAGCATTTTGCTAGAGTGATTGTGCAAATAAGGGCTTTTATTCACCCTCTTTTAAAGGTTGCAATAAAGAGAAATTAACTCGTGTAAAGGATCTGGCAAATATGCCTTATCCTTCGGTGTCATTAAATAGAATCTTCATAATTTAGTTATTTTGTTGTAAAACGAATACATAACCTTGCCTTGGGAGAATAATACTCCTGTACTTTTTCTCGATCAGTCCTTTATCATTAACTATTGTATCAAAATCCAACTGAGTGCCACGACAGGTAAAAATAGCATTGATATCATCCGGATGAATCAAACAGACCCTTAACTTGTTTACGATATATTTGGCTCGAAAACCAATATAGTAATCGTCTTTTATATTGTATTCCTTTACTCGTTCATAGCATATTTCATATTTGGTAAGACCTTTTAATTTTATCTTTTGCTCTTGACAGATACAATCCTGTTCCCTGTACTCAGAACTATTTATAAATTCCGGAGCCTTGCCGTTTACGGTAAATCGTGTTATTGTATTTTTATAACTATCTGAATCAGTTACCCTTGTCCATGTCTTTAATGGATATTCAAATTCTTCTGTACTGTCAGCGATGAGTTCAAAAGAAATAGATTCTTTAACACGTATCGTACCAATGTTACGTTCTATCCATTCTATGGTTATATGTGATTCATAATCATTATAATAACTAACTTCATTTTCAGGAAAATAGTTCTTTATTACCTTTAAAAACTCCTTGTGTATGATTGGAAATTTGTTCTTGAACATCTGTTTTGATACAGTTTCCCATAATGGAGAAATATCTTTTCTCTGTTTGATGAAGTCTTTACCGTAGATAATATCTTGTAAATCTTGCTTAAAGACTCCCAAGAAAGCTGCAGCATTGGACAGATATCCCAAAATCACACCTATTACAAACACATCACCTATCTTTATCAGTACTTCTTTCCAAACAGACTGTTGCTCCAATTGGAAATAAGCAATATAATAGAACAATATGCCTACTATCAGGATAATCCATGCTATTCCACTTTTAAAATGTTTATATGATAAGACATTTCCTTTCATTTTCTTTGCTTTTGTGCAAAGGTACAAATTATTTTTTTCTAATACTATATAAAACACTAATTATCTGCTTGTTGTATTAAATATATCACTCGCTTCAAACTTCTATCTTGTGCATATAAACGTATCTTTTAGAGAACTTATATACGCGAGTTCGGGATAATAAACGCAAAACAAATAGGGTAAACGAGCAAAAAGTTCGTTTACCCTTTGCTAATTCATTGATTTTTCTTATAAAAAGAGGTGTATCGTCCTCACGGATAATACACCTCCACTCATAATTAAAGTTCTTAATGTTGTTAGTTAGCAGAAATTTGAATGATGTCCTCATTAAAAAACGAAGATATTTTTGCAATCGTGGAAAACGTAAAATTATGTGTTCCACCAAGCCATCTAGAAACCTCTGCTTCTGTACGCCCCATTTTTCTTGCAAAATCTTTCTGAGTCATTCCCCTTTCCTTAAGGATAAATGCGATTCTATCAGATACAGACATAGACAAATTAACTTGCCGTTCAATATTATCTGGCACCCTATTTAACGCATCCATAAAGAACTTCTGAGCTTTCATTTTATATTGTACTCAAATCAAATGCGTATGAATAGTCAATCAACTTATGATCTTGAACATTATCAATCCAAGCCTTCTCCTTATGACTTTCTTCTGATATTTGGCTCGGAGACATAGTTTCAAATTTTACACATACCTTCTTCAATATATTCAGTTCTTCAGAACTAAATTCTTGCTCGTCAAAAGGCATTGTAGATGTTAGTATATAACCCTCATTGCCATTATCACAAATTACAACTTCCTTTATCACATCATCTGTCAAACTAAACACCTTATCCCAATTCAGAGGAACTGGACCAAAGTTATTTGCAAAATACGATAGACCTGTTATGCCATGACCGCTTTCTCTATAACTCAAAAAATCAACATAGAACAGAAGTTTATTCATTTGAGTCTGAAACACGCGTTTGTATTTGCCTATGAAATATAGCATGACATTTTTTAATTTTCCCAGGGATTGGTATGTATACCCGATATATTTACCATTTTGCTTATTCCCAAATATTGCTTGCCTTACAAAATTTCTATAACTATCATGGTTATATACGCTCGACATCGCGCGTTTCTTAATATCCTCTTTTTCTTCTTCAGAAAGAGAGGACATATCTACATAACTACAGAACACTGATGGATTCTGTATCGCGCGTAACTGTTTACCATTGTTCGCATTTGGCATTTCGCCATTCTCATAAAGACGATATTGGTTATCACCCCATGATAGAATTTGAGACATTTTCAGAGCAGAAATTCCATAGGCTTTGCGGACGTCTCTTATCTCGTCAGCGTATGGTATGTTATGCGTGTCGCGATATTGGTTCAAGACTTGTGCCATATTGACCTCGTCTTGCTCATCAGTTGTGAACAACTCGTTAGTCACTTGACATCTGTAGCAGATAAATGTATAAGTATATTCCTCGTTGCGGTATTTTACGCTACGTTTTTCTTTGTGGAGGAACGCTTCACAATCAGCAAATGGACTTTTCATTGATTCTTGAATTTGTAGTTAATAGGATGTTCGGCAATATGAAAAGAGATACATATAGTATTTCTATTAGGCAACCCCATAGAAATCTTAATGTATATTTCCTTAGATTTTATAATCTTTCCGAACACCCACATATCTGCAATATTATATAGAGTATCAGATAGTGGACCTTCGGAATAATCTTCAACCTTTAAACCTTCAATGACCGCTCGTCTATCGCTCGGTCTTATGTCAAGCAAGAAGAGCGTTTCATTGTTCTTTGAACGTTCATCGCGAAAGACTATACTGTATATCTTCATCTTTTGCTTAAATTCGTTCAAGAACTTTTCAACTTCAGAGTATTCAGCCATGCTATTATATTTGCTTGCAAAATTAGCAAATAAAGCAATTCCACGCAACGGAATCGTTGAATTTCTTTCTATATTTCTCAAAAAAACAATGATACCGTTGAATTTAACATATTGCGAACCTCCTCCCTCATAATCCTAGCCGACACCCCATGCAACCTACACCTAGCACTATTCTTCAACGAGTTCACCCTCTGTTGGCTCATTCCGCTTAGCTCTACTATAAACTTATTTTACTACAGAGAGAGAGTGCCACACTTGACACCCTCTCTGTCCATAAAACAAACAACAAAAAATAATCACATTATTTACGTAAGTGCAAATACCCTAATAAAACCAATGCACCTAATATTAATGCTGCTATATATTTAATCACTGACTGAAGTATATTGGGAGGTTTGGTTTGCTTCGTTACAGATTCTCTATCACTCGCCAGGGTTTGCACGTTGCTTTGTTTAGAGGTTTTTACACTTGACTTATTGTTAGTGTTGGATACATCACGATTGCGCGTTACATACCTATCTCGATATACATATTGATATACAACATTTCCGGCTGTATCAATAACGAGATATGTATTTGTTTGGTCATTCACTGAATCCACTCTTTCCAAAATGGAATTTGTCGTAATGGTATCATGAACAACAACACTATCAGTCTTCACAATTACAATACTATCCGTACTACGCTCTACACTTTGAATGGTCTTTCGTGCGCAGCTCGTCATAAAGACTGCATAGATAATTAGTAATAGACGTGCGAAATATGTTAACTTAAACCTTCTCATACTCTGTCTCTGCGTCAAAGCAAGGGCAAGCCTTACCTTTATTGAAATTATGATGACCTACCACACGAGCCTTTGGATACTTCTTCTTCAGTCGCTTTATCAGCGAAAGCAATGCAGCCTTCTGCTGTGTAGTGCGCGTGTCCTTTGGGGTGCGTCCATCGGATGCAAGTCCGCCTATATAGCACACACCTAAACTCATTCCGTTTACGCCCGCACAATGAGCACCAACTTTGTTTTCTGCTCTACCCTGCTCTACCTTACCATCTAAATCAACTACGTAATGATAGCCGATTCCGTCCCAACCTTGGGCACGATGCCAACGATCAATGTCGGCTGCGGTGAAAACCTTACCCTCAGCAGTTGCCGAGCAATGTACAATTATAAATCGCACCTTATCTGATAATAACTTTGCCATATTATTTGTTTTTAATTTTGAACTTATTTTCTATCGTTCTGTTTGAGTTCGTTACGTTCACTATACACTTTTGTCACACCTGCCGTCACAAATAGGCTTGCTACACTTCCAACAAATGCGCTTAAACCCATCAAGTCGGTATGTATAGTACCACTAACGACAACTTCCCATACCAACACAAATGCAGCACACAACAATAACAAACATCCTATCAAGGTTACTGCAACAAGAAAAAATGCCTTACTGCTATGACCACTATTTACTCTTACAAGTTCTGTTATATACTTCGTTAATTTCATAACCTTTAAAACCTTCTCTTGTAAAACTCTTGCATGTTTAGAACATTCTTGTTACCTTTGTGTTCAATTCTGAAAAAGGCTGCAAACATTTAGCCCGAATAAAGATTTATTAGAACGCCAACAGCTACACGAGTTTGCCGTGTGGCTGTTTTTTGTATCACTTCATTGCTCTGGATGATGACTTGACGCACAAATGATTTGCGGAGGTTGGCGATTTGGGCAACCATACACCGTACACTTTTGGCTTTCTGCAAATTGAAATTTAACGGTTAATTCTGTCATTTCCTTCTTCAGTCTTGATAGTTCATCACGCTGTTCGTTTAATTGCGCGTATAAAGAATCTATCTTTTCATTTAGTTCTTCTTCGTGCTTCACCTTCTCCTCGTATAGCTCGCGCCATTGTGCTGCATACTGAGTTATATTGTCAGCCTCAGCCTTGCTAGCCTTAGCTATAGCCTCGCGCTTCTTCGCATCGTAAAATAAGAATACACCTAATAACGGTAGGGCTACACCCGACACTATCGTGCATATCAGTTGTATTGTTTCCATTGGCTCTTTCTGTATATATAAAAACTCTTGGTGCATTGGTGTGTGTAATTACCACATAAACTTGGCTGCTTCGCGCATCGCCTTTCATGCTTTCTCCATGTACTATTCTTCGATGGCTTCTCTCATCTCCAAGAGTTAATTGTAATCCACAATTATTATGTTATTGTCAACTTATTTGTTAGTTCGGCAACCTGCTTTTCAAGTTCTACGATGCGCCCTGCTTGGGCTGTAAGGGTATCCATAAATCCTTGCAAACTTTCATTAAGTGTTTGGATGTCTTCACTCGCCTTATTCAAAGCATTTACCTGAGCCACTGTCATCACACCTGCCTTTGCAGTGGTTGCCTTAGTGAGTTCAAGTTGTTTGTTGCCACTATCAGCAAAGTTTGTGTAGTTCACAATCACTTTGTCAGTAGTACTCTGCCCTTCTGCAAGATTGTGATTTAAAATGCGAGCATACACATACTTGTCCATCAACCCATCTTGGTTTCTCGACACATGATGACAAACCATTACTTGACTATAGTTGCTCTCCTTGGTGTCGTTGCTTGCCCCCCAATGCTTAATGCGCATAAACAAATTGCCATCAGTGTGCGTATACATCCATATCTTGCCACTCAATGCCGTGTGCATTTCATCACCACTTGCCGAATAGATGTAGTTGCTATTAGAACCCACCGCAGAAGTCTGCAATGTGGGCTTCGCACTTGAAACGACCTCTCCATTCATCACCATGTAACCATCAGTAGTTACATGTAATGTTGTAGGATTATTCGATGCTAATGCTTCATCCTTCGTTGAACCTATGTCAAGCCTCCAAAATTTTCCCTCAAGGGATTGCCATTGTTCTGTTGCCATAGTATTGTTTTTAAGTTATGCTAATTTGAGTTGCTCTTTAAGTTTGTTTACTTCTGTTGTTAACGCTGTCAGAGCTGCTTGGGTTGCCAAACTTGTGATTGTTTCTTTAAGTGAATAGCCTGTATTATTGATAACTGTTTTTATGTCAATTTGATGGACACTATTTGCACTTTCATATACGAGTTGTATTTGTAATTTACCACTTAAAGTTTTAGTAGCACTATGTGCTTGTCTAACCAAATAGTAGTCTACTTCCATTTCAGCCTCACTTACAATCACAATTTGCTTATGATCTCGTATAGCATCGTTGATTTTCTTGAAAAATTCAAGTTCCGATTGCGACATAGAATTGGTTGCATCTCCTGTTGCCTGTGGAAACTCAGATCTATTTAAAACAAGAGTTTTATTGTAATCGAGTATTAGGTCACCAAAGTCACTTTTGGAAAGATAGTCTCGTTCAACATCTGTTGTCTTAGCGCATTTATCTATTCGACCACCAAGTTCTGTTTTTGCCGTCTCTAACGTGCCAGTTGTTACATAGTTAGATAAATCTGTTATGCCACTTAAAGGATCTATGCAGCTTTCATCTCCTTTTGTAAGACTATTATTTCCGTTGAATGCTTTGGTTACAACCACATTTGTACCTTTAGGATACTTACCTGCATTGTCTCCAGTTTTTATTTCAAATGCATCTATCACATTATAAACATCGCCAATAGCACAAGCAAGTCTAAATAAACTTGCTAAATTGGGTACAGAACCTCTACATCTATAAACTCTAGATGTGTTAGTATCTATATAACTCTTTATGTTTACGCCATCGCGAATCTTGACACTAGTTGCATAAATAGAGCCATCTGTATCAATAGCATTATCAAAGAACTTATCCTCTGCATCATTAGTACCAAGTCTCTTGCCGTTGAAATACAATTCACCAGTATCTGTGATGTTCACACGATTTGTTGGTTTTTCAGTCTTTGACGTAGCCACAGACTTGTTAGCCGAAAAACCAACAAGTACTCCCGAATGAATTGTTTCGATTTTACTCATAATGTTTTTGTTTTAATTGTTAAGCTAATGTGAGATAATATTTAAGTCTTTCAATTTCTTCTACAAGATTTTGAATATCATGACTTGTTTGCTTTCTACTAATACTTACCGAATCACCAATCTTCGTTATGATTGTATGATATTCTATGTCACCATACTGCCAACGAAATGACAACTCTGTCTTATTCTTAGAGTTAACAAGAGACGTAAATATGAGGTTGTATTTTTTGGAATGTGTTTTAGAGTTGTATACGGCATGCAGTTGTATTCCCTTATTATAGCAATCAACAAGAGTATCAAACGGATACACATTGAAAAAATCACTAATCTCATCCTGGGTTAACTCTGTAGGGTCGCACAATATCTGAGGTAACTTATTACGTACTATCCCCCCTTCTGCATTGACACAATTAACTACCATTGGATAAGTGTCACGTATCGCCTCATCAATTAAATTCTGCTGAGGTGCAAACTCTTCGCCATTCAATATGATACGCTTATCTGTCGTAAAGCATATCACACCTGCAGGCATGTCCTTATTCATTGCCTCCTCAGAAGTCGAACCAACATCTATTCGAACCTCACTACCTTCTATGTTTTTCCACTCTTCATTCATTGCTCATCATCTTGTTGTTGATACTCTGGTACTTGTTGTTGTACACGTGGTACGCTATCTTGAATCTCTGCCAACTGCTTAGCTGTAGATAACATGACTGAGGCTTGTGCTTGTGCATTGAGTGCGAGTGCAGTCAAATAGGCTATCGCATATACCACTGCTCTATACAATCTGCTTGGGAGTGATATTTTATCTTTACTAATAGTAGGAATAGGTAGATACGTGAAATAGCATTGCTTTTTATCATCTGTCGAATAAGCCTCGTAACAATACTCGGTTTTATCTTCTTCAGTTTCTTTTTTAGTTGCGTCAGCAACATAAGGAACTAATACAAGTACTGGTCGTTCCTTATTGCCTCGCACACCTACCACCCTACTACGCTGCAAAGCATATTCAGGACTTTCAGGAGTAATGATATCCGAACCAGTTATCGGGAGTAACCAATCTTCCATGCGGAACGTAACACATCGCATGTAGTCTGCAGGTAACTTAACCACTGCATAACACTGCGAGTCTCCTTCATAAACCTTCTCGTAAAGAATCTCAAGGTTGTTAGGCTTCACACCTTTACCTATCATGTGTAGCGGAGCTGCCTTCATTATTAGCTTGGCAGCATCCTCTATCTTATCCTTGATGAGATTAGAAAGGTCAAGTGTATCAACATCGCCAAAATTCTCCATAGATTTTGCATCTTGGTTTTGATCTATGGCAATGCGCACATCTCGCACTATGTTACTTACTTGATAATCTGTCATTGTTTAGCTCCTTCATAAACTGGTTCGTTATCACCTCTCACTGCTCCGTAAAGTTTATTTACGGCTTCCATATTCGCTCCATCTTGCACTTGCTCCATGAGTTTATCTGACACGCCATCAGGCACTTGTCCTTGTTGCATCTGTTGCTGTTGGCTTTGGATACTCTGCAGGAGTTGGTCTGCAAATGTAAAGTCACCAACTTCAAGCAGTTGTTGCAACGTAATTTGACCTGTCTTCCAAAACTCTATCAAGTAATCATTTGCTATCTGACGATATACTGGAGTTGTTGTAGACTCAACGATTGAAAGGTCAAACTCTGTATCTCTTATCTTGTCGGGATCGTACTCAATCTCAGTTGATGAACGTCCTGAAATGTTGAATGTTCGCTTTTGGTCGTAGAACTGCTGAATGTTCTTCACATCCTTGTAAGCTGCATCTATGACGAATTGAGAGAACGAATCTAACAAGTCAAGAAGAGAGGTTGTTGCGTTCTGCGCCTGCTGTGCATACAACGTGCCACTTACACCACTCGCACCTTGTCTACCTTGCAATGCTCCATGCACACCACTGATATCTTCAAAGAACTTGAGTTGAAGATTCAGCAACTCACCAATACCAATATTTGTTGAATTGTTCGATACTTGTGTAGGTGCAGGCACACCAGGTTTGGCATGATATAATACTACGCCATTGAATCGTGTCCAGGCATCGGCAAAGTCTTCAGGACTTTGATCTCCTAAGCACTCATCGGGTACAAGCAACACACCCTTGGCTGAGGCTCGCATAATCCAATCGTACAAGGTAATGAGACGATTAGAATAACGCTGTTGGTCAATCACATCACTCACGAACGAATGTATCTCGCCATCAATAAACGGATAAGCCTTAAACACATAAGGGTGACTCTTATGCGCGTAGGGAGTTTCGCCCTCGGATAATATATCGCCAAATGGCGTAAGGTAGTAATAATACCAATAGCTATCAACAAACCACTCTGTTTCTATCAAAGGTATGTCATCATCTTGCATGCCTGCTGCACGACCTTGCTCAATACGTTGAGCATTCACGTCATCTACAAGTTCTTTCTTGTCGCAAACATCAATCTTAAACATACTGCCATTGTTATAATCGTGGCAACGTATACGAGGTTTCTGCTCCTTGCGCCATACCTCTATTACACGACATAATGACTCATCATTGTTGAATAAGAAATCGAGGTCTTGTCGTTTGGTTGATACGCCAAAGTTCGCTCTAGTCCCTACAAATGAACGCATATTATTTGCTGCACGATATATGTTAGCAAGTCTCTCATGGTCTGAGGGGGATTGTGCAAACTGACTTACAAGTTCTCCGAATGTTATATCGTGTATCTCGCCTAAGCAGGTAACATCCCAACCACGAAAATCGCGCATATTGGTATCTATAAAGAAACAACTTGGGTTCACATAATCTGTCCAACATTCCAACTTGTCATTGCGCCAACCATGCCACTTGCGGTGAATCACAAAAGCACCAACAAGGTATTCCTCCATCGTGCGAGCATATAGCTCGTTCATTCGATTGAGTTGCATGTTATACTGCAAGACTGTTGACATCGTTTCGCCCAACTTCTGCTCATCGCGATCACGTGCGTTACAAATTGGCTCCTTGCTCTGACTACGATACACACCTATTACGTTACGTATGAGTCTTCGTATAAGGTTGTTTTTTAGCGGTACATTACCTTGCTTGCGAATATAGGTTTCTTCCGTCATCAACCTTCGGCAACCATCTTCCTCTACTTCGATAATATCGTCCCACTGATTACCATAGGCGTAGCGTTTGTTACGCTCACGTTCCTTGCGGAACTCGTCCATGTTAACCCAGTAGGTCTGCGCCATTGCAAGCACATCATAAGCCCTTGTGGGATTATGTTTTTTCTCGGCTTCAACGGAGTCTATTCCATTTACGCTGTCTGGTTTAACTTTAGATAGTGAGTGTAACTCCATATTCCGTTAGTCTATAAATTTAATGTCTATGCCACATGACTTACCTTTTTCTATAATTTGGTCACGGCTACGCATCTGTGCTTTGGGTATATCGTATGTTTCATTTAAAAACGCCACAGCATCACTATTGGCTGCAAATTCTTTTGTCTCAAGTTCCATCGATGCTTGATCCGAATCGGGCATTTTTACTTCTGACAAGTCCTCTAATGTTTGCTCGTTACCGCCACTATCATATAGCAATTTAATATAACCACTCTTGTAGTACTTGCTACTCTCTATAATATGCTGACATACAGGATTGGATGTCACATACTTAGCAGGGGTTTCTCCGTAGGCAGTTACACCACCGCCCGAAAATAGTGGCTGAAATTTAGCCTTACCTACAGAAAGAAGAGGCTGCCAATCCATAAGACCATACACCCCATATTTTTTTATTCTCTTTCCCATAATCAAAATTAGTTTGCAATGTCAGACAGAATGTGGTTCATGTCTGACATTGCGTTATTAACTTCTCTATTCAAAAATTTCGCCTGCGTATTCTACCCACTTATCGCCCTTGTACTGCCACATTGTGCCTGCCTTAGCAGTCTTGGCAATAGCTGTACAATCATTAAGGAGATAATATACTACACCTTCTGTAGTTTCAGGTGCTGAATCTTTCTCCCACATCTCGAAGGTTATTACATTATCGTTTGAACCATCACCTTCACCATTGATAAAGATATGGCAACCACCCTTCAATGCAAGGCAATCCCAAACAATCAAACCCTTGCGAGTAGCCTCTTCTCCTTCAATGCGGTCTGTGAATTCGTGGTCACCAGTACGCTTGTAATGCACAAGTCGGTTCTCACCAAGCAATGCACCACTATTACTCCAACCCAACTTATCAAGAGTAGGTTCACGCTTGATTTCGATATCACCGAAGACGGTATGGAAGTTGGTTACTACCCAACCTATGGGATTGGTCTTAGTTGTAATCTGAATTTCGGGATGCTTAGAATAGTCTATGCACTGAATCTGTTCAAGAAGATTCTTACCTGCCAAAAGGATTGCAGTCTTAGGTACATCCTCGCCAGTGAAGAACATCTTAGCCAATGCTATAATCTTTTCAACTGTCCATTTACCAGTGTGCTGCAATTCGCGCATGAACTGCCAACGAATACCCTCTGTACAATAAACCTGCTGTGCGCCTAACTTAGGTACGTTTACGGTAAACTTACCCTTACGACCTGCCCACAATGTGCGGTTACAACGTGTCTTAAAGTTGGTAATAGCCTGCTCTGCAATAAGTGCTTGTGAGAACGGAATGTGCTTCTTCTGACTTTCGAAATAATCTGATACAATTTGGTTCATACCTCGCTTCTGTAGGTATACCTCACGAGGCTGCGGAGCAATCATGTCAGGAGCAACCTCCTTCTGAGTTTCATATAGAGCATTCGAAAGAACTACAATTTCCGTATTCACTGGAATATGGGGTACTTGACAGAAAGAAGAACCTGCCATTTTCTTGCCATTCACGGCACGACATGTGGGATTGCTATTTGATCCGCGACCAGTCACAAAGAGCATCAAGTCCTTACCAGGAGTCTGAGTCTTTCCATCTTCCGTATAACCCGGTACGCCCTTAACAAGCAGTGTACCAAACTCTTGCGGAATGTTTTGCTCGGAAGCATCAAGGGGGAGTTCAAACGAACTACTATTAGCACTTTCCGCAACTTCAGCAATAGTGGTTAACGATGACTTAGGCTCGTCAAACATGTAGTGCTCTACTTCGGGAGAGGTAACATTGACTGTCTTCGCCTTGAGCATAAGTTGCATCAAAGGGGTATCATCACCCTTAAACGCAAAAAGTTCCGCGTCTATGTCTTGTTCGATAAAGTTACCTGCTCCAACACCACCAGTAGCATTTGCTGCTGCAGACACGGTTGTTGCTTGACCAGGAATTTGAGTTGACAAACCTACTGAGCCTTTGCTCGGAGTAATTGTAGGAGAGTCATTCATTGAAACATTTTCTGCCATAGTTTTTTTATTTAATTTTGTTCTGTGTATTTGTGTTCTGTGATAATAAAGTTCCACCCTTCATCCCACCAGTAGCTATTGCCATTGCTGATACGCTTGTTGCTATGCCATGTAACTGCGTCCTAAGACCTACGCTACCTTTGCTTGCAACTATCTGTGGATCATCTAAAAATTGGATGGTTTCGTTTCTCATCTTATATAAGTTCTGTAAGCCAACTATGCTTGTGAAGCAAGACTAAATATACTCTGCTGAGAAGCCTTTGGCTGAGCTACCTTGTGAGTTTTGCCATTCAACTGAGGCATGCCATCACCAGACTTTGCCTTACGCAATTTCTCTTCTATCTTTGAGTTGCGACCTTTAACTTCACCTTCTTGCTGCGCCATTGCAACATCATGGTCATAGTTCTGTGCGTTCATTACTAACTGCAAAACATCAGGGCTGAATTTACCGAGAATGGCATCGTCTACAATCTTAAACAATGTTTGGAACGCACCATCTACTTGCTCGTCACTCCAACCTTTTTCCTCTTGCACACCTTGCAATGTCTGCAATGATTCTTGCAGGTTACTCTCGTACTCTTTGTTTAGCTCCTTACTCTTCTTAATGCGCTCAAGATATTCCTTGTTGGCTTTAGCAATTTCCTCTTGTCGTTCGGGGTCATTGGCTGCTTCTATAGCATCCTTACCAAGAACATTCACAAGGGCAACTACTGGATCACTGCCATCCTTCCAATCCATGAGGAATGAAGCTGCACGTGGGTCTGCCGAGAACATATCGCCAATGGCGCGTTCATTCTTCTCTAAGTCGGCTATTCGATTATCATAATCGTCATAATCCGCACCTATCTGACCAGCGAACTCTTCATCATCATCAAAATTCTTGTCGGGATATTTCTTTGAGAGTCGCTCACGCAATAAGTCACGTTTTGACTTTTCCTTAGCAGGAGCAGGAGCACTACCAACACCTTCGGATTGTCGTACTTCTTGTCCTTTCATCTCATCTTCCATATCGTTATATTTGGTTCTGTGTAGCAAATTTACATGCTTATGGATTCTGTTTTTCTTTATTTCCAACTTTACAATATTATTTTATTACTTTTGCAGTGAACTACCGCTAAGCTAAAGACTTAGGGGCTTTCAAATGCGCTTTTTATAAATTGGAATGAATGAGGAGATGAAAATGCAAAGCACCATTGGCTATGAAATGTATAACCAATGGTGCTTTGTGAATCGTTATAGAATTTTCGTTTCAAAGAAATTCTTTATCTTGTATATACCTATATCATACTTATAGCGTCCGAACAGAAGTTGTGGATTGACATTGTGTTTGTCTGCTTCTGTCTGAATATATGGTGCTATTTTATAAGGTACAACATCACGAGTCCTTGCCATGAACTTTTTCCAGTCCGCATTTGGTAGGGTCGCATTTAAAGCAAACTCGTCAGCCTCAGACTCCTCGATGTTCTTCTTGTCCTCCATGAGATTAATCATTGCCTTACCATTTTGGGTAAGGTGCTTGAATACATGACCGACCTCATGTAAAGTGGTGAAAGCAAAATTGTCAATGGAAGCTATTCTCTCTGTGATGACAATCGTTGGTGTATCTCCTATCCAAAAGGACATTCCATCAACAGGAACTTGCCCAACCTTATTGACTACAAGAAAACGAATGCCATACTTGTTAAGAACCTCTTTGGTTTTGTTCACAGTATTCTTGTTTTCTTTAAACACATTGTTCAGCTCTCTTGCCAGCATCTCTGTATCTGCCCCCTTGTCAAATGTGCATAAAGTTGAATCATCATTTTTAGAGAGATGATAGCAATAATATTTCCAAGACAGAATGTCCACAGGATTGGTTTTCACCTTTTCTGACTTGCGGTAATAAGAAAGTTCCATTTCTTCTGCCTTCAAACCAAAAAAATCATCCAAGTTATCCACGGAAAAAACCTCGAAGATGCGTTTTACATCCTCAATGATATTTCCCCTAACGATACCGACTTTTCTGAAAAAGGGAATTGATACTTGGTCTTTGAGTACATTCCAAATCTCAAGCATTTTAGTCTGCAACACAACTCTTTCGCTCTGTTTGGCGCAATCCAATTCGTATTGCGTCTGGATGTTCATGAGATATGTCGCAGAAATGCCGAGAGCGTTTTCCAACAACAATGCCATTTCAGGTGTCAGAGAACGTTTACCTTTTATGACATCATTCAGAATGGATTTCTGTATGCCAGTGAGTTCGGACAATTCGCTCTGCTTCATATTACGAGCAGACAATTCGTCCTTAATCACCTCGCCCACATGAGTTGCCTCAAATGGGACTGCCTGATTGAAACTAAACTTAGTCATAATGATGTGATATTTCAATTAATTCTATTTCGGTAATGATAATACTGCCATCGGCAGGAGAACTTTGGAAAATCAATCGCCAAACATCATTGCATCTTACGGATTCCTGATCTTTTCTGTCTCCGTGTAATCTTTCGTAGCGCAAACCATGATCACGCATAATGTCTTCTATTCTTGTTGCAGCTCTCATTTTGTTGACAGCTTTAACATAACCCTTGATTGCAGCTATAGGAAGTCTTTTATACTTCTTGTCAGATGTCTTTCCATTTTCGAACAGTTCCAACAAAGCCTCGTCTTCACTTGTTATGTTCATATATTATTCAGCCATGTTATTTTTATTTGTGTGCAAAATTACGATAAATATTTTGATTATCAAAATTGATAACTAATTATTAGCTATATTATAATCATTTTTAAGTCTATTGGCGGAATTCTAGCAAACAAACCATTCGTTATTTAGCATAGTTCCTGATGATCAAAAACGGGTCTGTAAGTTGTGAGAATAGCGTTTCAATTCTCTTTCTTACCTTTGTAACCAATTCATTGACAAGATTTTCAGAGAATTGCTTGCATATCTCAAGAACTTTGACGAATTTTGTATAAAGGTTGTACTTATGATGATTTAAACTTAATGTTATTAACACCACTAAGTTACTAAAAATCAGCGATATGTGCAATTTTTTATTAAATTAATTCCGCAAACGGGTTATCCTTATATATCCTCAATGACGTGTGCTACATTTAACGATGCTGCATGCGTCATATCTTTTACCACCTTAATCCTTATGAAACATCTTGGTTCTTCTTTCCCTTATAAGTACCAACGTGAATTGGAACTTATGAAAGCATTCAGACAAGAGTTGTCTGAAGCTAAACACATTAACATGGACGAAATCTTTAAGCGCGTAGTAAAACGACCTTGCTCGCGTTTTTGGGTCACCGAAGAACGTGCTGCTATTGCTGTCTCTGCCATGTTGCGAGGTGGAGGCGATGCAGTGTTCGCTAATAACCTTAAACGACAAATGTACAAAGAGATATTCCGCAAGTATCAAGAAATGAGAATCACACACAAAGGAATGCCTATGGCTAAGATTATATTTATCATAGTCAATAGTCCTGCACCCCATTTCTATTTATCCCCATCGCAAGCTAAGATAATCATCAACAGCCATCGTAGCAAGCGTTAAGTTATCACGGCTTCTGTTAGCTTGCTTACCCTATTCCTTGACTTATTAAATCCATTACCGCTACGTGAAGTTATCACGGGGATTGGCATAACCTTGAAGTTATAAGCTATGTGCAATCCTATTGCACGTGTCATTAACAAGTCATCATGCTTACCTGCTATAGCTCCGTATGCACCATTCTGCTTCTGTTCGTAGGTCAAATATTCATCAAGACAACGACCATCACGCTCTGTGTACGAATGCTCACGTACCATTTTTATAAGGTTGGCTATTATCATTGGCTTGGTCGATGCATTGGTGTGGAAACCATATCTCTTTGGCGCACCTGCTCTTATCTCGTCTTCGTTCTGCTCACGTGCATAAAGATTGTCGTATACATCCTTTATCTTGTATAGGATGAATTGTGATTGATCTCCGTCTACCATTCGTTCTTTGTCCTTGGTTTCAAGCGTATTGCTTTCTATCACAAGAAGAGCATCGTCATACCACTTGGCTATTTGAGCAGACTTCCATGCTAACAAGTCCATGTCTATGTGACCATACCACTGCGCAACAACTTCAGGTCGCTCACCATTCATCAGGTACATTCGGTCAAATACGCATATCACAGACCAGTCTGCCTTAACTGAACGCCCACCAATATCCACAACTACAAGATATCTGTTCTTTATCTTCTCCATTGGGTCTATTTCGGGTTTATCCCATACGCATAACAAACCTGTCTTGTCTTCTGCAAAACGCACATGCTGCAGGGCTTGCTTACCTTCTGTTCCATCTGCATATACATCACCTACATATCTTGGTTCTCTGCATGCAGGACGAAATGCCTCAACAAGTATCTTATCGAATACTTTGCAGCCCGAATAAACAAACGCTTCCATGTCATCGGTCGGATATTCGCTTGCCATATCTCCGTGGTCGGTATACTTCTTGCGCTCGTCTATATACCATGCTATAGCTTCAAGTGATGCTCCGCGTTCCCACAGATACCACAGATAGCGTCCTGGTTCTGCACGATTGGTTGGAGAATAGGCATCATTCTTGTTAATCTCAAGTGCCATAGCAAACGCTATTTTTTCTTTCTCGCTCTCAAATTCCTTACGATACAACTCAATCTGAAACCATGCTATGAATAACGATCTAAATTGTGATGTGCTTTCTTCTCCTCGTCTAATATGTTCGTCACTCTCCTTTGCTGCATTGTATTCTCTCTCGAAGAAATTACCAGTACCATTAGCTGTTGACTCATATACAATCATAGTCAACGGTTTTAGCGTGATACCCGAACAAGCAGAACGTACAACCTTTTCAGGAGATTTATTGTCGGTGGGTGACCACAAACCTACTTCGGTACAATGCACCAAACTATACGCACCACCACGCGCTGATTCAGGCTTTTCATAGGAACCAATTTTTATTTTGCAGTTGCGTTGTGGAATGCGCCTAATGTTACCGCTATTACCCACACCTATTATTTTAGGTTCGTTCGGATCATAGTTCTCTCCTAAATCATGTAGCAGTTCTACGGGGTATTCATTAATCATCTTGTCAAACATGTCACGCACCTCGTATGAGGCATCTTTCACATGTCCTACTATCAATGAGTTTAAACCTTCTTTATGTACCAACTGCAACCATGCCATATACATCTGTGTAGCAGTCGAACCACCCCACTGACGTGCTTTCAATAGTATGAGTCGTATGGGCTTATTGGCAATGCGCATTTTTTCAAGTTCACTTATGAGGATGCGTTGTGGAGAGTTTAGGCTAAAGTGTATATCTTCACCACCAAGTTTGTTGGATATTAGCACATACATTACTGCCCAAAACGGAAAATCATACAAACATCTTATGCGCACAAAGGTCTTGACTATATAATCGTATTCGTTCTCGCCCAACTCTATTTCCTCGCCCAATGTATCGTAAAATGCACATACACTACCTGCTTTTACCAACTGCTTCACAAAGGGCTCTTTCAACATTTCTTTGGGTAACCATTGTTCTTTAATGGGAAAGTCTGTTATTGTAACATGGCTACGCTCAAGTATGCTACCCTCACCTGTTACTGGATTGAAGGTAGCATATAACTTCGCATTTCGTTTATCATTCTCTTTTAATAAGTTCTTTATGTCTGATGGCATTATCTCTGTTTATTGGTCATGCGCGGTTCAAATGATACACTCGCACCTTGTAATGTTTCATCTTGCTTGAATTCGGGGATGAATAATATCATACGATAGTACTTATAACCTGTGCCCATAAAGCCTCGCATATAGATATCTTTACTTGACCACACTGGAACCCAATTATACAAATCGTTACTTCCATACATACATTGCTGTACATCATTCTTGCTGCAGAACACACCTCTTTGTATGATGCTTTGTATGGTCTTGTGTACATCTGGATAACCAAGTTTAAATGGTCTTGTTATTAAATAGGCGTGTTGCTTTTCCACTACATTGTCTGTGGAATAGTTGTACACATTGTATTTGGTTGTCGTTTCTTCATTAACCACTTCTGTTTCTTCCTTAACCATCAAACATTCCTCATACACATTGAGATTACTATGGAACTTTTGGGTCATTACACTCCACATTCCCGATGCTGCTTCCATCACGTATGAATAATCATGATTGGGATTATACACTATTAATCGTCCATGAGGATAGTCGTATGCGATACGTGCGCCAGTTGTCAAGTATGTATACAAGTCTGTCATAGCAGGAGGACTACTCAACCCCACAACATTCTTTACTGCTTTCTCAACGAAGTTCTTCTGATGGTCTTCCTTGCCTAGATCATATTTATAATCAGCAGTCTTGTCCGCAGATAGCAAGAGTTGTCTTCCTTCTCCACCAAGTGCTATCACACCTTGTTTTGTTACGAATACCACAGAACTCTCCATGTTCGAAACACTCTTACTATCGGTTATTACATCGTATGAATAAGGTGAACAATTCTGCAATGTACCATCTGTACCTACTCCTATTGCATACACTCCGTCCGTACAGAATGCAAACAATGGGTACTGACCAAACTGACCTTGACTCACGGCTCGTGAGTTGCTCGCTATTGCTAACACACTACCTGCTCCGCACGATGCGCTGTTGCCATCCTTGAAGACAAATGGATTGTTGACTTCGGATAACTTGACTAAGTTTTTATTAATCTCATAATCTATGTTGGGAATGATGAGATTTTTGTATCCTGTATTTTGGGGCACAGTGGTCTCATAAGTCTTCGCATTACTTTCAGTTTTTCTATCATCGTCCAAACTATATGACAAATTTAGAAAATCGCTTTGTTTTAATTCTACAGCCAAGCCTAAAGAATCTTCACTTCCATTGTTGTCTTTGTCTAACGACTTCTGGCTACTAATTATCGCATAACTTGCATTTGACTCTGGTATGCTAAGAAAAACTGGAATATAAAATCTAAGATAGCTTCCACTTGTGGAGTCCCCACTTGTGGAAACTCCATAAAAATCATCTGTATAAGGATGAGATATACGACACTTTGATTTTGATTCAGACTTAAAATACTCTATTGTTTGATTACGATTTAGGCGTTTGTATTTTTTTGAACCAAATAGTATATTACATTCCATATTAGAAGCAGTTTGTATTGATGTTTGATAAGGTTTGTACTTAGCATTTATTCTCTTAGCATAAGTATCTGCTGTTCCAATAAAACCATCAATACCATTCTTATCGCAATCAACAACAATGGGGGCTTCTATAGCAAGATTAAGTCCACCCATATGTTTCTTGGTGATATTTGAAGCCAATAGTCTACCATTTATGCTATGCAAGTGTGAGGCATTTATTTTAATATTCGAAGATGTACTCTCTTGTAACACCTCTTTCTCCGTATAATCAACTAAGACTTGTTTATCTTTTTCTAATATGTTATGCCATTTCGTCTTTTGTTCTTGATCTATAAACTCTTTAATAGGAATAGAACGAACAAGATGAAAAGAGGATATATCCTTTACTGACTTATAGCCATCCTTCTTCTTAAAACATAGACCATAGTATCCATTACATGGTTGTACTTTAGCGTCTTCCACCCATTGCATATCCAGTTGTGAAGTGTCTATTGTGTATAATGGTGGAGACAAAAAGAAATCTATAGATGATATCAAATCCTTATAAGGCTCAAGATTATTTAATTCGTTAAAATTTTCATCATTCGAGCTATCCACTTGATATTCAATCTCATAAGCCTCGATACACACTTTAGATTCTGTTATATTATATATTGCGGTGTAATTATCTTGATTAGCTATAGTTGCTTGTGTTATTAATTGGGGAGTATCATTTGACGGAAATATAAGTATCGGTGGTGAAACATTAATGTAGCTACCATCATACATTCTCATGGCATATCTTAATACAACTGGATACATGAAAAGATTCTTCTTATCCAATTCTTTTTTTATAGATGATACCATTCCAAGAATAAAGTCTTCAGCAGCACTAAAACTTCCTTTATATGTGTTATCACTATGTTTACTATTATCTGCTAAACTTACCTTTGCTCTCAATAATGCTTCTTCTTTGCTACCATACAATGCTGTTGGGAAACTTACTCCGCCTTTAACGATATATGAATTGATTGCATCAAATACATTACAACCTTCATCGCCCCACCCCTTAAATATTTTTTGTTGTTCTACACCTGTTGCTCCAGTCCACTTCTCATGGTCAAGATTCTGTCTTGCAGCACGAAAATGAATATTTACGAAATGAGGTAAACATGGTATATAGTTATACATCTTCATATTCTTATTGTAAGTAAGATAATGAATTTCCCCATCTAATATAAACGAGACAATTCGACCTATAGAGCAAAAATCACCAAACGATTCTCGTTTACCTTTAATTTCCGTCTCTTCTCCGCCAACAATATCATGACTGATAATATCGTTTCCATTTTCTTCATCCAAATTATACGCAACAAGCAAATACGTTTCTTTTGTTTCTTCTGTTTCTGTGTTATCATTCTTCTTTTGAAGTCCTATTATAGAATTTATGTCATCCGCTTTATGTACATACAATGGAATAAAGTTCTCATAGTTGTATTGCACACCATTTGGTATTCTTGTAGCATGATATCCCCCATCCCTATACTCTGCATTCACTGCCATCTTCATCTCTCCGTCACCACATTGGTAGTCTGAAGGTTGAGAGGTCATACCTTTATATTCGATTCTCTGTTCCATATCATTTACTTTTTACTTTTATCAAATTGTGAAGCCATCTGCGATAACTTATCAGATAGCGAAGTTGAAACATTGGCAGTTGCAGCGATATCTAACTTTTGACTCTGTTGTTTTGGTACTACATACTGCGATAGTTTTTCCATCATTGCAATGCGGTCTTTGGGGTCAAGGGATTTTACATCCTCATCAAATAACCCACTCTCAAAATAATCACTCACTGCACTGGATATAAATTTAATTACTATCTGTTTATAGGGCTTGGGCGCATTAGGAACACCCTTTTTCCTACCACCTGTCTTGAATCCCTTAGCCATATTACTTTTTATTAAAACGGCTTAAGAGGTCGCGTCAGCACACCTAAACGAGCATGCAGCTTACGCTTTACCTCTTCAAGCACAGCCTCAGCCTTTGCAGCCCATTTATCGGCTGATTTTGGATTGGTTATCGAAAACCAATCTGCAAGTGCTGATGCTACAAAAAACTCATGTATTAGTTGCTCTAAGTACTTTGCTGTTGTTGCCGAAAACTTCTTCGGAACATTCAACTCAATTTTATATGTTGGCGTTTCCTGGAACATATCATCAAGTTCCATACCATCTTCACATTCATCCTTAGTGAAGGGATATAGCGACTCTACACAGATAGAATGAGCAAGGTCTAGTACACGTGTCACACGATCCACATTACCATCTTCTGTAATGTCTATAACCTGATGCTTGTCGTGTGGGGAATCCGTATTCATTACGTCACCTTCCACATAGCCTATGTTAGCAATGTCATACAACAATGCTTCTCTATCAAATAGCAAGGTTACCTTGCGTTTTATTTGGCTTTCATCTTGCAACCCATTGCAACATGCACACTTTGCCATCTGTTCAACTCGTTCTGCTGTGCCTATCACATACCCGTAAGCACCATATATCATTTTTACTTTACTCATACCGCAATTCATTTTGTCTTGGTGATGTTTGTTCAGGTGCATGTACTCGTGCTGGACGAATGCGCTTATTCATGGCTGAACGTAACTCCATCATGTTCTCTTGGGCTTTCTGTGCGTATTGTGCTGACATCTCTGATGCCGTTATACCAAACCAATCTGCAAGCGCACTATTAACCATGTATGAATGCATAGCATTCGCCACATCATCCCGAACTGCCAAATTAAAGTTCATCGGTACACGCACCATTAAGAACAATGTATTATCTTCCTTTTTAGTCTTATCAACTGCAGGTGGTTGTCCTTTATAACCAAATATTAATTGGTGCTTTATCTTAGCACGTTCTTCAGGAATCAACAAGTTATCACCATACCGATTACTTTCTACAAGATATTCGCTCAACTCATTGCGCAATCGTGCATACGACTCTCCAAATGAACGTAGCACAATATCTTTCTTTTCGTCAGTAACTTCTTGTACCAATGCTGCTTGTTCTCCATTCTCATCTGTACGCATTGACTCTCCTACGAGGTGGGCTTCTTGCTGCACATTATACATAAGTTCGCTCATGTACAACTTTATCTCCATTGTCTGTTTTGCCATACCTATTCAAATTTAGTTCGTGTATATTTAATTTCGCTTGGCGGTGTACGATTAGGAGCTACACGTCTACTAAGCAAACGTCTTATCCCTACAAGATAACTATTCGCTCTCTGTAAACAAGCCTCAGCATCATGCTTGTTGGTTATCTGGAACCACCTATATAGAATCGCAGATACATAGTAGTCACGTAAAACATCATTTAAAGCAGCTGTTACTTTGGTGTCAAAATTGCTTGGCATCACTAGTTTTAAATTTACTTTATCTGATGTATTGTCTATATTAGGATTATACTTACCTAATACCGACTCCAAGTCTGAAAACGATTCGTACAAATTATCTTTCAATATCGGTTCATCTGCCGTTATTGTTGATATTCGTTTATAGGAATCTTCTCCATTTATGTTTATTTCTTTTGCGCCAGTATATGCAGAAAAACTATGTATTCTGTTTAGCACATCTGAAATGCTTATACTAATATTTATATCCATACAATTTGCTTTTTCGCAAAAGTAAAGTATCTCATTATATACCGCACTTTATTTCCATCTTATAAAAAGCACCCCAATAGATACGAATCTACTGAGGTGCTTAATCTAACACATTCTATTAAATCTCATTCACACTCTTAATTAAGGAGTCGCGAAATTCCTGCAACTGCTTAAATGCAGCTTTGCGTTCTTCTGGGTTCTCGCTATTTAACATTATCTTGATGAATTTGTTAGATTTAGCTTTAAACTTACCAACTATTTTATAACGCTTATATTCATCAGATTTCTTAATATTTTGCATTTGCTTTATATAAGCGTCCTCATCTTCATCCTTCAACTTGCCTATCTCATCAAGTTTCTTGGCTGTCTCCTTATACTCATTTAATAGTTGTTTTGTTTCCTCTGTCTGCAACTTAGCATTTACATCTTCCTTAGCTCGCTTTTCTGCATTACTAAAGTTACGTGCTTTTGCTGAACTATCATCAGGCATAAGAAGTCTTATTGGGGCTTCTCGCATTGCCTTATACTCTGCATAACGCTTAGCTATCTCTGCTGGCTTCAACTGCTTGGCTTCTGCCCCAGTCATATCTAACTCATCAAAGTATATCTTATCCATTTGACTCTGTGGGCAGTTCATGATACGCATTATAAGCAATGCACATTCTATCGGTGTCTTTTCATCTGCACCACAATAATCATAGATGGCTACAACAGCATCTGTCAGTGTCTGCGGATTAATACCAATACCAGACTGAATCATAATGTTTATCACATCAGTCAGACCAACGCCCCATTCCTTTGTTTGAAAGTCTTTTACCATTGTGTTGATATCACTAACAAAAGGCAAATCCTTTGTAAAGTTATTCGCATTGAAATCTTCTCCATGGAACATAGAACGATATAACGAATTCAGAGTCGCGCTATACATGTCACCTAACGCAAGTCCTTCAACAGAACCAAACATTGTGTGCGTAAATATGTCGCTCCACATATCCTTCTTCTTATCATCATCATCACCAAACAATAAGTAAGGAGTATATGCTGTAAGATTCCATACAAATGGCAATATATATGCGAAGACACCAACTGTTACAAAGTCTCGAATTACAGAAAGGCGATATTCACGCTTGGCATATTCGCTTGCCTTATTAGGATCTATACCTTCACGCTCCATCTGCTTAGCCATAAATTCTTCACTCATTCCTCTATAACCTGGCTTGAATCTACGCAAGGTGTTGCGAAGTGCATTATAGGTCATACGTGTGTACGATATAGATGAATTACGGAAGGCTGTTACTACTGCCGTTATCCATGTTCTGTCTGATTGGATCATTGACATAAACGCTCCTTCACTTGACTGCTGCGTCATATTATACGAGATTGTAGCATCCTGCTTAGCACGTTTATCCGCTTGTTCCTCACTATATCCCATACGTAGGTATTTAGCCAGTTTGGTCTTATACACTGCATGCGTACCCATCGAAATAGTTAGCGCGTCCACAAAAGCATTGGGAGCCATACCATATTTGGTAGCGAATTCAGCAACCTTACTACGCCACATAGACCAATCATCCTTATTGCTCATCAACAATGGGTCACCTGCAAATCGTCCTTGGAAGCGTTCTCTTAGCATTGGAAGATTTTCCATAGACCATTTCCATGCCTCATAAGTTGCAGCAGGATTAAGCAAGTTGTTCGCAAGGTATAAAGGATTGGCGTCCGATAAATAGGCAGGGTATGATGTTAACTGCTTAAAGGCAGTAAATACACGTCCAGTAACCTTGGCACCAGTTACACCCTTAGCTATATTTAAAGCAACCTTATCGAATTTCTTGTCACTCGGCTTGTAAACACCTGCAGCAATCTGACACACTTTTTCAAAGTGACTCAACAATTCATTACCTGCACCATACACACTTGACATATTTATTACTTGGTTACGGAAACGCTTGTATGACAACAAGGTATTCAAGTCTCTATTCCATTCTGCAAACGCTGCCCAATGTTCCATCTCCTTAATATGGTCTATAACTACAGAGAAAGCATCTGCATTCATAATATCAAGTGCTAATGAATTACGTGTACGTTTCTTGATGCTACCAGTGATGGTTGATGCTCGGTCGTTATCATTACCCTTGTTTTCAATCTCAGTATTCTGTGCTATTGCATTCTTCAATATCTTCAATGGGAAATAGTTATCTATTGCAGCCATTGATGCACCAAACATACGTTCATGTACTTTATTGTACTTTTCACGTCTCTTCACGAGGAACTCATCCTGCAACCAATCTGCTATCTTCTTTAGCTTGGGGTCTACCATGCTTTCAATATCTTCGATGGTTGCTTCTGTTATGTCCATCTTGCGCAACTTCATCCTACCATCAGACATTTTGTTTACCATGTAGATGTATAGCAAGTTACCTTGTGGCAATTCGTGTATAATGACTTCGTTACCATCTTTAATACGTACTTCTCCCTTGGGAAGTTTTCGTTCTATACTAAATAGGTCTGACCACTTTTTACCCTTGCCAAATACTTCTGCAACCTTATCATCAAGTTCTTGCATCGCACCCCAATAGCCTTCAACCTCGTTGTTGCGAGCATCTACAAATCCGCGCATATAACGATTCCAAAGGTATCCTTCTCCTCGCACATTCTTGTTACCGAACATACGGAGCATTTCCTCAAATGTACCAAGAGGAGCTGTCAAAGCGTAAAGGAAACTACTATTTGCAGCCTTAGAAACGGCTGTTGGCTTATAGTGCTGATAGCAAGGTCTACCTTCCATGTCTGAGTTTGCATTGTGGTGAATTTCTTTCACACGCTCAATTTCAGCTTCACGCCATTGCTTTGCGCATTCCATACTTTCACCATACATGCCACCTAATCGGTTTACTATTGCTTGGTAGGCTTCAATGCGTTCCATCTTATTCTCGCGAATTGAAGCATGAACCTCATCACGATACTGCAGGTAGGCTTTATGCTCCATATTGCCTGCATCTAAGTCTTCCTTAGCTGCTGCAAGGCTTGCTCGCAATTCCTTCTCCTCGCTCTTGCTGTCACGAATAGTTTCATTATACTGCTTCAGCAACTCGCATGCAGCATAGTCTATTTTAGCATTCCTGGCTATAACATCGCTACTACTATTCATGCGCTCTGTAAGGTCGCTCATAAGATTATTCAATGCCTCGTCACTCATACCAAGCCCATGCCATACAACGTCTGCTATGCGCTGTCCTTCTACATCAAGTTTGCCTTGAACCTCTACACCACGCGCGTCTTTCTTCTTACCCTTAAACATAAGCAACTGAGTAAGCTGCGCATTTGAGTTCTTCAGTTGGTTGTCTATCATGATGTCAAAAACATTCTGCACATATTGGGAGATGTCTCGCTTGCCATGCACATTTTTTACAACAGACAATATACGATTTGCTTCATTATTCGACAAGTCCTTAAGCATACCTATTTTAAGCATTGCCTGTGCAAGTTCTGTGATGCTCGCTACCGTATGCATGTCATACTCGCGTTGTACTCGCATTGCTTCATGGAGTTTTGATAGTTGACCTCCTATAAGTTCTACTGCGTCTTTCCTCTTACTTTTCTTGTCTTCATTCAGTTGCTCAAGTTTTTTCTTAGTGTCTTCAACAATATTCTTAATAGATTCATTTGCCTCACGTAGCAATATATCTTGCTCATGTCGCTTTTGCGACTCAGGTGTTTGCAGGAGTCTATCTTGCATACGTGCATCCTCTGCCATTTGGTAAATATTTCGTGCATTGCCTTCTGCCAAGTTCTTCCAACTACGCCACAGAATGTAGCGCAAATCGTTATCGTTTAGTTCGAAGCCTAACTTAATACCTACCTTTCTAAGCATACTGATGAGGCTATCTTTTATCTGCTGCAAGAATGACTTGTGCTCTTGTTTAACGAATTCTCCATCTTCTGCAAGTTCTGCCATGTATTCATCTGTAGCTCTGCGCAAATCTCCTTTATACTTTTCATCTGCCTTTTTCTTTATCTCATCTTGTATACGCTTCTCTGCATTGTTGTATATGTTGTCAAGGAATGTATCGTAATGTTCTTTTCCTACCAACTCGCGTAGGCCAAGGTGGGCTGCAGCTTCATGAAATATGGTTCGTGCAACATCTGCTGCATTTTCGTTCTTTGAAAGCACTATGGTAATACGACCAGTTACTGGATCGAACCAACCTTTTGCCCTGGCTTTGCGTCCGCTTAAGCCTTCGCTTGACTCTAATACATCTACTACACCTTCTATGTGCATCTGCCTTGCTAAGTCGGTGGCTACTTGATGTTTGGATTTTTCTGAGGGAGAAAGTTGGGAATTTCCAAAATCTTTTACTACCTTTGCAGCAGGTGTTGAATTGTTTCGGGATAAATTCCCGTCGGTATTCCGTTCTTGCGGTAGTAACAATTCAGCACCATTTTTTATTTTGTTACGTAAGTTACCATCTCGTTTTATATGTACGGAACTTACATAGTCTTCCACTTCACCATGCTTGTTTACTGCAACCACATTATACGTGTTTCCGCTATTGTCACTTTTATATCGTTTCACATATAATGTGCTACCATCAGTATCACGTATGGCAAAATCGGCATTCTCTATAGTTGAGAGTATTGCACCTGATATATTAGCCCGTCTCTCACGTATGATTTTATTGAACACCTCGTCTTTAACTTTAACAAGTTCGCCCAAGAATGTTCGAATATGCCGACTAAACACTTCTCTGAAATTCTCCAAAGTTGATAATGGGCTCGGCAGACTTTCACTTGTAGGCTCATTGAATATATTTTCAAGTGCAGTAAGTGCTTCTTCACCTTTCAAGACCATTGGCTCTTCATCTGTTATTGTGGTTCCAGCATGGGGCTGGAGTGCCTCGATAAAGTGAAGAGCTTTTTCTGAGGAAGAATGTTGCGCGGTATTAGAATAATCCGTACCTTTGCCATGTCCATCAAGAGCAGAAAAATCGAGACTGGCGGGTTCTCTATTTGGAGAATGACTGATGGAGGTAATTTCGTCCTCCGATGGACTTTCTATTGCCACATTGGGTAATCCCCTTTGTGGCATATTTCTTTTATGGTAAAATGTTTTATGTACCACAAGTTTACCTTCTTCAGAATCTACACTTATCACTTCGCTTTGGAATTTATCATACTTCTTGATAAAAATTAGCGAAGTTCGTTTCTTCCTATTATCCAATTTTACTACATCTGGGTAATCAAGTATATCTTGAATTTGCTCATAGTTTTCTATCGGCTCTTCCGCATGATGGTTTACGGCATGGTCTATCATATAGCCCATACCACAATACACTGCATTGTTTTTAAAGCCATTACCCAAGTATCTTAAATAACCCTTTGGAACAATAGCAATCGGTTCAAGATTATTTCCGAATTGTTCAAAGATTTCCTCTCGCGTTTTACCACTTGCCATTTGCAAGTTTTCTGAAGATAGCCATTCTTTTACACGCTGCTTCATCTGTGCTTTAGGACTTTTACCTTCTCTATATCTCACATCTTCCACATTCTCATCAAAACGCTTCGAAGGAGGAATAATCTCGCCATTATCATCACGCGTAACAAGATCATTCAACTTGCGGTTGTTCTCCACATTCTTGTACTTGTAACCTCTGCCATCGTCAAAACCCCACTCATTGCCATCATTGCCGTCCCACCACAATTCATTTGCAGGGACTTCATCTTCAATAATACGATATTTGCCTTCAAGTCTGCCATTACCATGCATCTCGGCATACTTTTTAGATGGGGTTACCCAATCGCCATTGCGCAACTTGCCTTCCTTCACAGATGTAGGAACGGCACGATACACCTTCACCTTCACGCCCTTTTCGCCATTCTTAATGGCATCAATAGCAGCATTGATGACTTTCACAGATTCCAATCCATGAGGTGTATTCATTGAATAATATTCTGGGTGATAGAAGTAATCATCTGGCAGAGGAGTATAACCCAATGCTATATCCTCTAAGTTTACAGTCGAACCACTATACTCCAAATCATCACGTCTCGCTTTGTCGCTTTCATATCCTGGGTTTTCTGGTGCGCTCCATGCCCCAACACCTTGATAGTCGCTTTCAGTGTCATCATACCCCTTACGGCGTGCAGCCTCGTCAAGCATCTCACGTGCAGTAGCATCGTCACCATTCTCAATCGCATCAAAATAACGCTTGTCAAGTTCCTCGGTTGACAACAACGACATCTCTTCTAAGTGAGCCTTGCGTTTCGCCTCCTCTTCCTCAGCACGTTTGCGAGCTGCCTCCATAACGCCTCGTTCACGCATAACAGCATCAATGTATTCCTGACGCAACTTTTCTATGTCTCCATAGCGTTCTGTCAGCTCATTTTGCACAGGACGGAATAACTTGCCAAACTCCGAAAGTTTCATACCTCGGTTTGCCACGCGCATCGTACGACGTATTTCAGCCAATGCCATCTCAGCCTTTTGCAAGTTGCCAGTCTTCATGCCTGACGCATAATCCTTCACCACTTCTGCGTCCACACCATATTGATTGGCAAACTCTGTGTAACCTTCTGCATCACTCGCCTCGCCAACATTTTTACCACGTCCCAAATGTGCGCTACCATCTTTCAGCGAATAGCTGCCTCCTTCATTATTGCCAAACAAAAAGATTTGGTCTTCACGACTTACGTCCTCTGTCTCAGCTGCAAGGCTCGCACTACGCTCCTCGGGTGTCATATTCATACGATGCTCTACGTTGCGTGATTCTACTTCACCACCAAGTTTTGAGTATTCCACATAAGGACTAAAGTCTGCACGAGTGGATTCAGCCAATCTAAAATTCTTAATATCAGCATCCATGCTTCTGTCTGAATACCCCCTTGCAAAGTAATTAAAACCCTTAATGCGAATTTCCTTGTTAGGCATCCATTCATCATTATCCATGCCCATCTCCTTGTATTCATCAATCAAGGCTTTCTCCACTGCAGCTTGATTGTAATGCTCACCCATTTCATCTGCCTTGTCACGCAAAGCATCAGCCCAAGCACGCGCACGCCATTCCTTTTTAGCAGCCTCAAATCGTTCTTGCATAGATTTAGGATTTCCGCCACGCGCAAAACCCTCAATCTCTTGGATAGCATGCTGAATCTCATGCAGTACCGCAGACTTTACCTCCCTGGTACGCGTGTTTTTCGACACCTTACCCGTGTTCACAACAATCTCGCCGACATCATCCTTGTCAACCTCAAACACACTGGAGATATAACGATAACTCGCAATCTCATTACCACCAGTATCCTCAAACCTAAAGCCAACATCCTTCAACTCAGGATAAGCCTTGAATAACTCTGGTGCGTCCACATAGGCTTCTAGCGTATGATTGTTGTCTAACTTCTCACCGCCAAACTTGTCACTCTCATACTTCTTCGACAACACCTCATACTCCTCACGCTCCTTGTCAGTCAGCTCCTCGCCATCCTCAAACAAATTATTAAGATCCTTGTCCTGAAGCTCAATATAACGAGCATAGTCTGGATGGTGCTTTCGATACAGCAAGTTACCATTGCGGTCAAACTCCTTCATGTCCGCAATCTCATAACGCCACTTGCCATCAGCACCACGCTCCCAACCAGTAGCCATCTTGATAGCCTTGGCGTCCTTCTTCTCTGCCTCCATCTCGCGAGCCACCGAAAGGTTGTCAAGTCGCGTGCTCACCTCCTCGGCATGGTCGGCACGCTCCGCACCCTGCTCTCCGATAAATTGCTCACGAACTTTGTTGTAATCTTCAAAAAACTTGCCACCATCGTAGGATTTCTCAACACCATTTAGTAACTTTGCAGCAGTTATAGAGTTGTTTGTATTGGGGGAGAGGCTGTTATCAGAATTTCCTAATGTTCCTGCAAACAGCTCTATTTTTGTTGCTTCATAGCTATGCGGTACTTTTGGTTCTTTTGAAGTTTTATCTTCTTTCAGCGTAACCTTAACCCTATACAATCTTCCGCCCATACGCACTGCGCCATACAATCTGTGTATGGTTACATTGGGGTTAATGCCATTCTTTGCCGAACGCACACCATCTTCCCCCTTCTTATAGTCCGCATGTTGTTCTGCATCCACACTTTCACGGATAACCTCAGGCAACACCTTCAGTACCGACAAATGCACGTCCTTGCTATCGCTCTTGTCAACGGCACTCTGCGACAAGTACTTGTTTATCGCTGCATTGCTAATACGAATGTCCCCCTTGCCACCAGTCTCTTCGCTACTATATGTGCGTGCTATTTGCTTCTTAGCCCAGTCCTTCGCTTCAGCATAATTTTTAAAGCCATGTTCCGTATTCCCCTCTACCACATTGATACGCGTATCAGGACGAAGGGTCTTGCCACCATCCATCATACTTCTCGGATCCACCCCATTCAGCAAGTCTTTCATAACTTGATCGGCAACCTGCTCTGCACTCTCATAATGAATATGCAAAAAGTCGGCAACGGCTTTCCAAAACTTATCAATAGCTTGTTTAACGCGCTGAAGCGTATTTACGGCTGCTGCCTTATCATAAATATTACCTTTCTCTGCTGCTGCCTTTTTCATCTCCTCACGCAAGCGTTCTGCACCACGTCTACCCGAATATGTCGCAAGTACCTCATCGGCTATCTCATCATCTGACTTTAGTTCTGGATAGAGTTTCTTCACCTCATTCCAAACGGATGTACCTTTCATTAGGCTCACAATATTCTGCCATTCCTTCGGATTGCAGGTCTTCAAGGCTGTAGCCCATAGGTGCGCATATTCATGCACGGGAGTTTCACTCGTTGCTACCTTGGGGTCTATATAGATTTTTCCACCTATTGTAAAACCATAAGCCTCGCCATTAGCTGTGCGGAAGAAACGTACATGGTCTGTTATCTGAGCATCCTTCTCATTGAAGATAACATAGTTCGTATCCCCTTCCTTCACACCACCATAAATAGAACCTGCAGGGTATTTGATGCCGACAAAACCCATATCATACAGCATTTTCGATGCTGCCTTGTCACCTATATACAGACTAATAGCCTTATACAATTCCATACCTGTTGTCGCGTAATCTATGCTATCCGACAAATCACGCTCCAACATCTCGTTTTCAAACTCATCATCAGTTCTGTTCTCCTGCATGATGCGCTCTTTCACTGCTTCCTTGTTGAATCCATCAGGCAAAGAGTTTCTCCAATCCAAATAGTTCTTACCATTATCTTCGGGAATTTCAACAGTGTAAAGAGAAGTTCCATTATCAAAGTTCTCCAATTTGGTTTCCCAATCACGAATTTTGGCTTCAAGTTCCTCCTTTACCTCGCCACGAACAAACGGAAGTTGCTCTTTAGCTCTGCTGATATCACTCTCAAGTTCATTACGTTGCAATCCGAAATCAGCCTTGGCACGATTTGCATAGCTCTTGCCAATGGTCTCACTATTTGTCACGTAAGTGCCCCAACCAAACGATTGACTACCTTCGCCCTCGCCCATGTGGGAATGGTCGAAAGCATCAAACTCAGCACCGCTTCCATGGTACACGCGGTGCTCGCGAATTTGTTGGGCATTCACCTCCTGACGTTGAGCCAGTCCTGTCGTATCCTCAAACTTACCACTTTCCAAAACAGTAGATACACACTTTACTATATCAGCCAAAGGCTTACCTCCCGAACGTTCAAGAGATTGCTTCGGATAGAAATATTCCACTAAATGAGCCTTGCCATCATTCAATACCCCTTTGTTCTTATGGCTTGATATAACAATGCTTATTCCATCTTCCTCACCATTTTCGTCAAAGAACGAAACACGTGCATTGTGATTGCTCACACGGATAGTAACCAACTTACCATTTCGTGTCTCGAATGTACCATATTGGCTCGCTTCATGCTGTACTAAACCAAGACTTCTTGACAAATCAGTTATAAAGCCTCTCGTCTTGTTAGAACGTTTTTCGTAATTATCGGCAAGTGTTTCAAGAATCTTTTGTACCTTTGCACCATCAGCACTTGAAACGACTGTGGCATTATTAGTGGATTGCTCTGCTATCGTCGCGGTTTCAAGTGCTCTTTTTTGTTTAGCACCAAACCTTACATCTGCTTCATTCGCCATGTCAAGCACACGCTGGCCTTCAGCCTCGTCAGTAATCACGTCCATGCCATTCTCGCGCAAATGGTCAATCACTGCATCACGCAACGCCACCTCAGACTTAGAAGGCTTAGAAGCAACCATCGACTCTGCACCGACTATATCCGCCTTCTGCTGACGCACAGATTCATTCTTACCATTAACATCTTTTTCCCCGACATTCCCTTGCTCAGATGAAACCTTTTCTTTACCTTTGCCATCGTAAGACAAGTTGTTGATAGCATTGCCAGCTGCACTTTCGAGTGTGAGGATAAGGCCACCCTCATCAATCGCTTGTCTTTCTTTTTGTTTAAGCGCTTTATCATCTAGATAATGCCAATTAACAATCTCCACATTATCCTTATTGTGATTCACTTCCAATATCACTGAAGAATGCTTCACCGCATTATGAATCAATATCCAATTATAAGGTCGCTTCGTTTTTTGGTTCTGACCATATAGGTCTGGATGATATAAAGCTTCAGTCAGTATCTCTCGACTTTGCGAAGCCGAAAGATCATTATGATTTTTTTTATTCTTCTCAAAAATGTTTTTCTTTATGATAATGGTCTTTCCTTTGGCACCAATAGCATCGTCAACCATTGCAGGAAGAGATGGTAGTGCAACGCTACGAGTTGGCTTAGAAAAATCCTCGTCCGTCAAATCATCAACAGACTTCACCTTCTCCAACTTCAAAGTTCCATCAGCGTTCAACGGATTGCCTTGATTATCCGTCTTCTTCACCAACGAGTACTCGCCAAACGGCTTTGTTTTACGTTTGCTCGAGGCTATCCACTTTTCAAAATCTTCAAGGTTAACAGCAGACACGTCAATTCTGCGTCCATCTTCCCAACCTTTCTCATAGTTGGCAAGATAGTCGCTCTTTGCTTCGTCTGCTTCATTGAAGCCAAGCATAACCTTATGCTCGTCAAAGCTGCCGTCTGGGTTGTACTGGTCTACAACAAAAACCTTGCGTCCGTTCCAACCATCAATGTCATTCGAAAGGAACACGTCTATATGGTCACCATCAACACCCACTGCACCACGAATATAGCCGTAAGTGTTGTTCATCTTGCTTTCCCAATGCTTGCCGTCAGCGTCCGTACCCTTACGCACACTGCCTTGCGGTTGCTCAATGGTGATGTCGAACGTGCCTACCTGCACATGTCCCTTCTTGTAGTTGCCTGCCTCCTTCTGTGCCTCGGTGGGTTCAGTGTTCACCTTGGCTGAGGCTGCTTCAATCTTGGATGAAAGTGGAGTACCTTCCTCGGTCACGCCTCCTTTTTCCACAGATTGTTTGCTATCTGCTATTCCTGATTGCCCTCTGTCTGCTGACCCTTCTGCGCGTCCAAGATTAGTTTCGCTTCGTGTAGAGCGTCCGTATCGTCCAAGTTTGGATTCTCCTTCTGCAACTGATTGGCTATTTCCGCTATTTGCTTCGGAACTCTTACTCGTATTACTGCTCCGCTCGGAAGTCTCACTGGCCAAAATATTGTGTCGTCGTTCATTTTCTCTTACTTTATATGCACGTTTAATAATAAATTGCAGCGTGGGGTTCTTAGTTATGCCATCAAGTGTTTGTTCACCATTCACTACCATGAGGGATACAGCATGAGCTATAACCTCATCTGCAAGCATAGGATTAGAATTCTTACCCTCGGACTCTAAGCGTTCTGCTTTTTCTTCGTAGTGAGACGAATTCGACAATGTTTCAAGAATATCAATCAACTCATCTTGTGAAACTTCATGAGTATCTTCTACCGCATATGTCAGCGCGTTAACATTCTCGGGATATTCTGCATTATCCGCATGTGTGTATTCATGAGAAAGTGTTTCAGAAACGTCTTTATCAAAGTTATCACAACCCTCTACAAAATAATAGACTTTTCCTTTTTCGTAATAAGCAGGACAATGCCAACCATCATCAAGCCATTGCTCTACTTTTGCCCTATCCTTCTCAGGCACCGCTGCCAAAAAGTCTTCACGTGTTAGCAGAAACTCTGGCACAGGATAACCATTCTCCTCCGCAAAATGCGCAATACAGTCACGCATCTCACCAAGCACACGCATTCGTTCCTCACCCTCGGCAGTATTTAGCTCTGTCGCAAGGGCATTAAACTCATTCGCTAATTCTCTTGTCTTGCCTGCTGAATTGCTCTCGCTATCAACAGTGCCTTGTTCGCTGCCTTGGCTTCCTCTGCCTTGTCTGTCTGAAGCGGTCTCGGCTGTTCTATTGTATTCTTGTCCATTGTTATATAATTGATTTATCTCGTTAATAATTTCTTCCTTGCTTCGAATCGCACCGCCACTAAGCAAATCTCCTATGCCTTGCGATGAATTCTCGGCTTGCGCATTATAAGATGATATAACTTGCTTTAAGATGGTAACACGCTTGTCATTAAGCACATCTGCCAACATCATCACTGCTGCATTATTGAAATCTGCAACAGTAGCACCATCATCTAATTGGAAAAGGTTGCCTTGGTGCGCATATTGGCTTACGTGTTGACCTAATTGGAAACCTGCCTTGCGAGCCTTGTAGACCAAATCAATCGCTGCTGCCAACTCATTTGAAAGGTCATAACCATTACCCAAACGATTATTTATAGCCACATCTTGTAGGGCTGTCATAACTGCCTGGCGCATGCTCTTTATCTCAGTAATCTGACGTACTGCATCGGGGTTGGCTTGGAATGCCTTGCCTATCATTACTCCCTCAACTATACCTTGACCTACTTCGCTGAGTTTTCCACCATCAAATAGACCTGCCATTTCTGTCTGTGGTATAACACCTGCTGCTGCCAATTCCTTAATGACCTCTGTTGTTGCTTTGTCATTAGCATAGAATTCACCAAGGGTGCTGAACTCATTAACCTTGCTCATCACACGACCAAACAAATCATCACTCACCAACTTACCCATTTTAACGGCTGTCTCGGTGCGATTCTGACTCTTCTGCTCACGTTGATTGAACTTGGCAAATGTTTCAGAGTTATAAGGCATTGCTACATCAGGAACGAATACCACACGCGGATGTTGATAGGCTGCAATCTGCTCTTGCGTAAAGCCATATTTATTTCCGTACTTGCGAAGGTAATCATTATATTTGATATCTGTGCCATTTTGCGCAGCAATTTCACCTGCCATTGTGCGACCATTACCTGACAGAACTACACCATCTTGACTGACTACAATAGGAGATTGAATTGCACGTTGGTCATAATTCTCACCCATGCGTAGTGTAATTTGTTGTGCTTCTTTGTCTCTCTTGTAGTCGCGGTCATTTACATTCTTGCCATCTTGATCTACGGGGAATCCCTCTGTTTCTTCAAAACCATTTGTGGATTGATGTGAAGGAGTTGCAGCCCCACTCTCAACAAGTATATAATGTCCAGTTATTGTTTCGCCATTGGGCAATGTCACCTCATCCTCTGCACCTACTATTTTGTTGGCTTCATTCCATTTGTCTCGAATCTCAGCAGACACCGCATTACTACCTCTAGCTTCAGCCTCAGCCTTCTTACGCGCTTCATCTTCCTTACGCTTAAGTTCATCTTCTACTGCTTGATCATGGTCAGCTGCATCCTTAGCATCACGCTCACGCTTTTCTTCAAGCAGTACCTTCATGTATTCGTCCTTGACAGACTTCCAGTAATCTACCTCTGCTTGCAACTCTGTGATGCGTTGCTCGTGTGCGATTTTCTTTTCTTTGTACGCTTGTACGTTAGCAATGAACTTAACTTCCTTCTTGCGCTCTGCATCAAGTTTCTTTTGTGCCTCTGCAAGATACGCATCAAGCACACCTTTAGCCTCTTCACGTTTTAAGCCTACCTCGTTAAACAGGTAGTCATATCCTCGTTTGGGGGTAGTAGACAACCAATCTTCTTGCTGACGTGCGTTCTTGCCCTTGCCAACAGTCTTCATGGGCATCGGTTCGTTCTGTGGTTCTGATGTAGCAGGGGTTGCATCTTCTGTAGGTGAAATAGGAGTATCAGATTCATTATTTTGTTCTTCATCACTTGCAGGAGACATACCCTCGCTACTTGCGTTATCTTCAGCCTCGCTACTTGCGTTATCTTCAGCCTCGCTTGCATTCTCATTCTCCTTGCGAGTAAGCATACCTGCATTTATCATGTCGGTAATTACGCTTATCTCATAAGGTTCCTCATACTCTACGCCATTTGAGTCTGCTACATATACGTTATTATCTTCAATTCTCGTGATTGTAAATGAATCACCATCGTTATCCATGTACACATCACCGACCTTTACATCTGCCATTGGTTTAAGCACCTCTGCATCACCACTCTTTAGTTTAGCATCAAGAGCAGACTTACTCCAGGGAATACGTTTGCCATTGCTATCAACAAGTGTTACATTATTATCACTTATTTCAGCTATAGTATACTCCACACCATTGATACTTACGTAAGAACCTTCCTTCAACTCATTGGCTGATTGCGACTCTTCTTGTGCCTCGGCATTGCCATCTTTATTGTCTTCGGCTTCGTCCTGCAGCTGCACATAATCATCATACATCTTTTGAACATCTGCCTTAGCCATTTCTGTCTGCTGACCATTTATCTGCACAACTACATTATCTCCTTTGTCCTCAACAATTTGCACAGAAAATTGGTTTTCATTTTGGTCTACAACATCGTATGTATCACCTACATTAAAATCAAGTTTGCCCTCAATGATGTCTGACTCTTCTCGAGAGATTTGTTCTGTCACCTCTTGCGTGGCTTTAGCCTTCACTTCTTCTGCCGACACGGGTGTATCAACAGATTTAAAGGCAGATGGTGCAACCATTTCACGTTTGTTGGTCTCAGCATCAACAATAACAATAGACTTGTCACTATTGTTCATGTCAATACTTCCGTCATCTCTAAGAACAATATTGCCATTGACGATATAAACTTGTCTATCATCAACATTCATCGTTGCCTTAATAAGTGTACCATCTGTATGTGTGCGCTCATCTATAGACTTATTGCTATCATCTACGGCATCATTCACCTTGTCTTGAACGGCATATAGCATACCTTCGTATTTTGACTTAGAATCTAAATAGTCGTATATAGCATTAGCCTTTTTAGTAGTCATCTCATCGGTAAGCATGAATAATTCATTCTCATCCAATGCAAGTAGTTCTTTCGCTTGCTCTCCAAACACTGAATCGAACTTCTTTTTCGCGCGTCTATAGGCTCTTCTAATTGCATTCTTCTGCTCATTTGTAGCCTCATAGCCTTCGTCTGCTGAATTATCAATACGCTCACTCAAAACGCTTGCTTCATCTGAGCTATAGCGTCTTATCTGTTGCGCCTTGACAATACCTTGATATTCTTGCGCTGACTTTGCATAGTCAAGTATGCGCATACGTACATTCATGGGGATTGATTTGTTGTCAAGAATCTCTCTCAACACAGACTTCTTCTCTTCATCCGTTCCCAACAATATGGTATTGCGCCAACCACCCCATGTGTTCATCAACTGAATATTACCACTAAATGCGCTATCTATAGCTCTACCTGCTTTATTCATTTCATTTAGTGTAAGGCGTTTCTTACCTCGCAAAAGGTAATAACCAGTCTTTACGCTCGAAACGAAACCACCCATCAGGGCTACACCAAGGAATGTATCAATATTTTGATCTAAATCGAATACACCAGTATTTTCGTCTGCATCAAGTGTGTTATCGCCAACTAATAATGCGTTCTCAACATTACCAATTACTTCTTCAGCATACTCACCTAACATACCATTCCATTTGGCACGTGATTCCAAGTCTGATACGAATTTGGCGAATGGAGTTGACATTACATCATTAATCATACCTCTCACCTTATTAACGCCAAAGCGTGTATACAGATTCTTTGCAGTAGCCTTAGTTAATCCCTTATATGCTGTCTTACCTACCACACCGAGCAATGGTTTGATGTACTCACCAAGCATTTCGGAATGATTCTCTATAGCTTGCGCACCAAAAGCCTTTGCGAATGCCTTAACGAATGATTCGCCTTTCTCATGTCCATCGTAGTAGGCTTCACCACTTTCGTTGACGTTGTAATTAAGATCACCAGTCATACGTCTTCTTGTGTCAGCATAAACACGACCAGAACCAGTTGTACTTGCCATAACAGACGCACCAAGTGCATCACCTACAACACGAGCACCATATTTCTTCAGCAAATATTTCTGTGCCGACTTGCGAATTGCATCCTTGCCAAATTTCTTTATCAAACTTCGAACTACCTTCTGCTGAGCAGCCTTACCCATACTTGACGCAGGGTTAACAATCATTTCAAGCATGAATGGCAAACTCTCTGCAGTTACTTGTCCTGCCTTATATCCTCTACCTATCAAATGAGCATACTCTTGGCTAATCATCATATGTTGTGCTGCATCATTCAATAGCTTCTGTTGCTCCTTAGATAAGTTCTCGAAACCAACCTTGTCTGCCTTTCTTACTGCACGAGCTACACCCATTGCAGCTTCAATGTCGCTTAAACCAAAGTCCCATGTTGACACCTTACCTATTGAGTGCATAAATCCTCTATAGCTACCACCGAAGTAACCAAAAAGACGTTTACCGAATCGCTCAAAATCCCCATTACTATTAGCAATCCACTTGTCACTTGCCAAACCTTTCTTAGCTTCTTCAATCTCACCAAGTGCTTCATCAACTTCTTTCAAATTTGCTTGTAGCGTAAGATAGTCAGTATCTTTCAGTCTTGAAAAACCTGCATTGTTTGGAGTAGCAGCAGAACCTAAACCCATCGCAGCTACACCACCAAGGGCATATCCTGTTGGTGTTGCTCTGTCTATCTCCGAACCACGTTTATTTATTGCGTCCTCAAGTTCTTGTTTGCGTCTGCGTAGCTCTGTCTCACGATACGGCATCGATGTAACGTCAATATATCGTTGTGCCTTGTCTGCTGTCAGAGCCTCATGATATTGCTTGCCATCCGTTGTTTGGTACACTGGTAAGTATTTATTATTGAGTCTATCATACACCTTACCAAGGTACTTAATTTGTGAGTTTATCACTGGATCAAATCCATCTTGCTTAAGTTGCGCTCTACCATTATCAATATTGCTATTGGTAAAGCCAACACCCTTTTGTCGCAAGTCTGTTCTTTGTTCAGACAATAACACATCGTTAAGCGTATTGTATACCGAATTCTGCAGTTCATCTGAATCTATCTCATCTGCTTGTGTAGGAGTTGAATCAAGCATGGCATTACCTGCTGAGATATAATCATTATCCTTAACAGCATTCAAAGTAGCTTCCTCACGCACTTCCTTGTTTATCTGATAGTTATTCGCGTTACGTTTGAACGACATCTTATTCGTCAATGCGTTCTTAGGCTTGAGACCTACTACCTCAGCGAATTCGTTATATGATCCGTCAAAAGCGCCTAACTTTACCAACTTGTCGTAAATTGCCTTACGATGTCCATATCCTCGCTCAAAGTAGCTCTGGAACTGCTGCACTGAACCTACTTTTTCTCCTGCATCCTTCAGAATGTCATATATGGTATTCATCGTAGGGGTTAACTGACTTACATAACTACGCTGAGGCTGAGGCTTGGGCTGAGGTTTGGGTTTAGCTTGAGATACCATACGGCTAAAATTCCATTTGTCTACAGCATTCTCCACAACCTTTTTATTGCCTTCCTCCTTTGAGAGTGCGCCAAGTCCTTCTCCCCACGGCATGCTTTGCGCGGTATGCCCAGGATTTTGTCTCGCTGCAGGTCGGGCTTGCTGTTGCTGCTTGGGTTGCTGTTTAGGTTGCTGCATGAAGGACATGAATTCCTCATAAGACGAACCTACCTTCTCTCCATGAGCAGTGAGCAAGTCATATATATACTTACGATTCTGGTAGTTATTATTACCCGAGAACACACTTACAAATGTATTATAATCGTTATTATACCCACCCTTCTGTAAGGTCGTATATATTTGTCTTAATTTACCATTATCTAATGCCATAATACTTAACTATTTATTTTGAATTTCTTGGTTTTAAACCATTTGCACCTGCTGCCCAGCCTTTGGACTTTCCACCACTATTGCCTTTGTTTTTTGTTCTGATTTTTGTTTTTACGTTATGAACGGGTACTATCTTTCTTCTTCCGAATTCATCTTGCACCACTATATTTTTATCTTCCGTTATTGTCTCTGTGTAGTCACTGCTTCCGCTCTTTCCTCTTCCTTGTCCTCGCTTGTTCGCACTAATAATAGCAGCATTACCCTTCTGCTCAGTTGCCTTTTGTTGCGCTTTTATTAGCGCAATTTTGGCTTCTTTCTCGGCTGTTTCAAGAGGTTTACCATCAATGATAGCTTGTTCCTTAGCCTTGTAATATGCAGCCATCGAATCTGTCTTGTCTCTCTCTGCTGCAATCTTACCTGCAGTTGCTTGTGCAAGAGCCTGCTTACGTTCCAATTCTGCATCCTTACGCGCTTGGTCTGCCTTGTCTATGTCAACCTTCCTACGCCATTCAGCGTTCTTGTCTGCGAGTTCAGCAATCTTAGCAGTGTAATTCAGGTACTCTGTTTCACGTTCCTTTCTGCGCTTTTGGTGCTCGTCATAGCGTTCTTTCCATTTGTCTGTAAGCGATTCAGGACGTTGCTTAGGCACAGATGCATACCCCTTTGCTGCACCAATACGCGCAAGTGCTGATATACCATCACCTATGGCTGAAATAAATGCTCTTGTGCGTTCTCGCTTGCGATTACGCTCATCATCCTCTGCATTCGGTTTAAGCGAATCTCTTTTCTTTGTGAGCAAGTCCATCACCTCTTTGTAATACTTGCGTCTGTCATTATCCTCTTGCGTCAAATCATCCACTTTCTTAGTAGTTGTAGGAGCTGCCTTAGTAGTGGTTGAGGGGGTTGTCGTAGTTGGAATTTTTACAAATTCGGAATGTTCGTTGTACGCATTACCCTTTACAAAATCATCTGCTAATCCATTATAAGGTTCTGCATTCTTGCTCATTGGCACTTGAGCAGTTTGTGTTGTCGCTGCAGGAGTATTATCCTTTGTAGGAGTTGTCACTGCAGGAGTTGACGTCTTGGGATTTTGCTCTGTAGTAGTATTTGAATCCGATTTAGGAGATGTTGTTCCTACATTCTCAAAATCTTCATTTGGTCTATAGCTATATGGTGTCATATCTCTTCTTTAAGAATTAAAAGTATCCGTTGTTTCCGTATCCTCTCTTTATACGCGCAATTTTTAGACCTTTCGAATTCGGCAAATTCTGAGGTGGTTCAGCTGCAGGAGTCGTAGGTGTTTTAGCTGTAGGAGTTTCAGGTGTTTCAACTGCAGGAGCACTCGTAGCTGTTGTAGGAGTACTCGTAGCAGTTGCAGGCTTAGCCGTATCAGCACTCTTTGACTTACCGTCAGTTGAGTCTATTGCATTCGCTATACTACCCATCGCTTGAATCGCTTGCGCACCTGCATTAGCTATATTCTCTGCTCGCTGAGCCTCCATATTGTCTAACTCATTGTTGAGCATTCTGTTCTGGTTGCGGTAGCTTTCCTCTATATTGTCCTTGCGAGCCTCACCTTGTGCAGCTATAGCACTCGCTGTGTCACTCATAGCTTTTGCATTCGCTTCTTTCTCGGCTGCTACACTTTCTTCAGTACCACCTACTACGGCTTGTGTACCTGCAACCTGCTTGTTGCGATTACGTATAGCCTCTTGTGTCAATCTAAGCAGTCTTTGAGCATCAGCACGTTGTGTAGCATCCTCATTGTATCTACGATTGTACCAGGCGTTGTTTTCGGCTTTTTCTCTAAGAAGTTCTTGTTTCCGTTGTCTATTCGCTTTAGCAGATTTTATTCCGCTATAAATGCTACTACCTATTGTTGAAGCAGCAGCAATAATACCTCCTATCATAATTTATCTTGTTAAATATATTCTACGCGAATGTACTGCCTTATATCGTGCTTATTATTTTATTTCCGACCTCATCTACTTTTTTCTACTTATAGATTGTTGTTAAAGTTGGATCAAAAAAACCGATAGACTTAACTGCCTATCGGTCTTTTTCTAACTTATACCATTTAAAGTTTCTTGCTATGGTCACATTATCTTGCTTCTTCTGCTTTTTAAGAATGTTTCAGTCTGATTGTCTTCTCGCTTTGCATGCCTTTTTTTCGCGACGCAACCTTGCTAAATATCCTTGGATATATAGATTTGTTTTCCTACCACAAGGAGAAAAATGATTTACAACTATTACTGCTCTATTAAATTTATGAGACAGAGCATTAAATTCTTTAAGATTTTGTTCGCGTTCATGTAAAAATTCGTTGAAACGTTTGATAATTTTCCGTGCTTGCCTTATCTTCATATCAGATTGTTTTTTGGGTTATAAACTTCGGGCACTCCTTACCATCAACAAGGCATTTGTGCTCACTAATGAATGTTTCTCTGCGTTTTGCCGTGTGCGAGAGAGCGTACCGAAGGCATGCTTCACGCTTGTTGCAGTTATTGCCGTGGCATGGGATTAGTTTACTCATGTTCTATTTTTTATTTCGTCATTGTGTTTGCAATCATCAATACACGACCCCCACTTTTTAGCGTATGGGGTAAATCCATCTCGGCAGAAATACCCCTTACGCTCATGTGGAAGCTCTTTGTAAACGTAGTATTCGCATGATTTACATTTTGGCTTCTTCATTGCTATTCTTTGACTTTAATTCCGTAGTAATCGAAGAATATGCTCTCAAACTGCTTGGCTGCATATAGTGCTGCTTCCTCGCTATTAAAGCATAATGGAAAACCACAACTCGTATCCGTATACGCACCACGAATACCCGCACCCGCACAGCGGACACCCGAATACTCCGAATAAGACGCAATAGTGCAGGAGAGAAGCTGCTTAATACCCTTTCTCTGCTTCTCCTCCTCACTCATGCGCTCCATTTCTTTCTTAGAGTAGAGCACCCAGTAAGGGCAATAGCTCCAGTCTTCTTCATCACGCCACTTTCCATTGTTGATAGCCTTTTGGATAATAAGCAGCTTGTAGAGGGCGTTTGCTGCATCATATGCCGAGGCAACGCCACATGATTCTACAATGAGAGATTCTTCAGGAAGCCCAAACCGCTTGCAAGCGTCCTCAAAAGTTTTTATTTCGTGAAAGTCGAATTGTTTATTTTCCATTG
>ERZ1026874.146-NODE-146-length-47819-cov-14.063521_pt1 | contig 47819 bp, 41 predicted proteins | sample MGYA00380167_ERZ1026874 | MGnify/ENA primary metagenome ERZ1026874 (study PRJEB33269, sample SAMEA4719803) | human gut metagenome | biome: human-associated habitat; feature: organic feature; material: feces | place: Cameroon | collected 2013-10 ...
ATATAAGACTTACAAGCACAATTACCACGGCAAACAGGCACTTTTTATTCACTGTTTTTACCTCCCTCCCAACCATGAAACCAAACCAAACTGGCAATCAGCAGACAAACAGTGCAGCATACAGAAATAATCATACCGCTGAAAAAATCGGTTTTTACCTGTGCATACAGTTGGGGGCTATCCCATGCAAGCACAGTGTAATCCATAGCACGAACGCCCCAGGCCCAGGGAATATATTTCCATGTAGCGTCACCAAGCCCTGTTATCATAAGGGCAGCTATTAAACTCCCTGCAATTCCCAATCCCATAGATGCACCTTTTCCGAAGCTCATTCCCACAAACAAATGAATCAGGTAAATGGGAAGCATGGTAATCAACAATAGAATCCCTGCTTTCAGGTAAAGGCTTGCCGGAGCATCCCTATATAGTGCAGCGAATGTTCCTAACGCTAAAAATGTTGCGCCAAAAGCACAGATCATCAGAAAACCAAGTTTACCAATATACGTTGCCATGCGAGATGGGATTGTTCCCAACAAAAGCTGATAATGCCCGGCCTGATTTTCGATCTGAACAACCAGGCCCACAATAATGCCGATCAGAAACGGGAACGCAACGGCCAGCACTTCCAGATAGGCACTGATTTTGGTTGCCAGTTCCCATCTGGATATATGATAGTAACCCGCAAAAATCGCCGCACATATAATCGGAATCATGCTGTGCATATAGAGCAAAATGCTATGTTTACACTTCTGATATTCTGCTTTCCAGCAGCGAACCACAGATACCATAGTTACCCCACCTCCTTTTTCTCAAACCATCTTGCAGTTAAAAATGACAGCGCCGCAAACCAGGCCAGCGAAATGACCAATACAAGTATAATCATCCAAAATGCCATTGCCGTACTCTGATCTGCAACCGGCTCACCACTAGGCAAAATACCTAACACGGAAATCATAAGATGCGGCACCCAGCTATACGGGCAGATCATCCACAAAGAGGTTGTAGCCGTGAAAATCCCTAAAACGCTTCCAAGTCCGGCATTAAGAATAACCGTGACAAAGATACCAACTTTTTTTGATAACCATAAGCACAGCGGAACTTCCCATAGGCTTGCAATGACAATACAAGCTGTTCCGGCCGCAGCCTGCCAAATTCCGATTGTCAGGGGAATTTCGTTGATAACTAATATTGCAAAACCGCCCAACAGATTTAGCGCCAGGAAAATGAAATTCCCCACACAGGAGTAAATACCGGCCACTCCAATTTTTGCTTTCCAGACTTTGTTCTGCGAAACAGGCAATGAAGCAACGGCACGATATTTTAGTTTGCCATTATCCCGCTGTTCAATCAAGGCACAGGTGAGCGTAAGGAATCCAGGATAAAGCAGGATATACCACCAATTATAAGAATTGAGCTGGAACCAAAGAGGGGCAAAAAAGTTCATAAGCGCAGTTACAAACGGGGCCAGAACGATCAGCGTTTTTGTGAAAGTTCTCTTATGCTTTAGGTTCTCTGCCTGAATATATGCCATCTCCATTTAATATCCCTCCTTACCATTTCTGCGAATAACATCCATAAAGAGTTGTTCCAAATCTTCACCGGCGCGAAGCTCTCCCTCATATCCAAGGACGCCGCCAGCAATGATACCCACATGATCTGCAATCTGCTGGACTTCTGACAGAATATGGCTGGACAAAATAACTGTAATCCCTTTGCAGGGAAAAGAGCGAATTAACTCTCGAAGTTCCTCAATCCCTAAAGGGTCAAGGCCGTTAGTCGGTTCATCCAGAATCAAAAGCTGGGGACTGTTCAGCAATGCAATAGCAATACCAAGCCGCTGCTTCATACCAAGAGAAAACTGCCCGGCCCGTTTCTTGCCGGTATTCGTGAGCTGGACAATTTGCAATACCTCGTTAATTCGTGCATCGTCCAGGCCGAGCAATGTAGTTCTGACTTTGAGATTTTCGTATGCAGTCAGATTTTCGTAAAGCGGGGGCATCTCAATCAAAGCACCGATATGCTCCAGATCATTCCGCTTCCACGGGTGGCCGTCAAACTCGATGCTTCCCGATGTGGGGCGCAAAATGCCGGTGAGCATTTTTAAGATCGTGGATTTGCCAGCCCCATTCGGCCCCAGCAGACCATAAACCGAGTTGCGCCGGATGTTCAGTGACACATTGTTTACCGCCATTTGCCCCTTGAAATTTTTGCAGAGGTCAGTCGTTTTCAAAATCATATCCATATAATCAAGTCCTTTCTTTGATTTTACGGATAGCATACCGGGCAATTTTGAAGATTTCATAAAGATTCCCGAAAACAGAATATGAACAATACACCGTAACCGTGGAGCATATCGCAACAAAGCACCAACCTACGCATAAGCAAATAACGCCCACACAAACAAAATACCGGCCGCCTTATCCGGGCGACCGGTATTTTTATGTGCGCTTAGTCTTTCTTCTGCTGTCCCTCGGGGAAGATGATTTTATTCACGAAGAAGAAAATGACCATCGAGATACCGCCGTTCAAAACGGTGGTGCCGATGTTGTAGATGAAGTCCGGCACCAGCAGGCCAGCCACCGCCACCCACACACAGTTGATGGAGTTGACGATGCAGGTGATGACGCAGAACGCCACCACATACCAGCCGATCTGCTTGGCCAGATTGCCCTTGCTGCGGAACACAAAATTGCGCTGGATGGGGAAATTGATGCACTCGCCGATGACCATGGCGATCATGTAGGCGCAGAAGTAGGGCAGGCCGCCGTGGGCAGCATCGTAGCCCAGGATGTTCCACTGGAAGGTCTCACCAAACAGCGTGACCGGGATGCCCGGCCAGCCGAAGTCTACCACCGGCAGGCTGGCAAAGGCCTTGGGCAAAAACTGCAGCAGCAGATACTTAAAAACGGTGATAAGGTTGGACACGACCACGAACAGGCCGCCCTCCCGCACCCACTTGGCAGCGGCGGGGTGCTTGGCCGCGAAGTTATTCCAGAATTGCACGTTGCACCTCCGTCAACTGTTGCGCAGGCGGCTTTCCAGCTGCGCGTTGAGAATTATGTTTTTGATGGCCTCAAGAATGACCTTAATCAGACCGATAAACCAGAAGCCCTTGGCTTCCAGCACGATGCCGTCCACCATGCCCATACTGATGGCCCCGCTGGTCATTTTGGCCAGGGCGCGCAGCGGCATGTTGTATTGGAACATCACGTTCAGGTTGGGCTGGCCTTTTTTGTAGCTGGCGGTCAGCAGCGTATGCAGCACCAGCCAGATCAGCCAGCACAGCGGGCTGCGGCTGTGGTTCAGCTCGCCCAGGGTCATATTGCGGTCGATTTTTACGGTGTCGTCCGGGATGGGGCGGCCCAGCAGGGTCTCCCACTCGGCGTCGGGCACGTTCTGCACCTTGCCGCTTGTGTAGTGCGGCAGGCTCTTGCCCTCGTAGGGATTCGGTGCACCGGTACCGGCCACAGTAACAACAGCGGTCAGGCGGATGTCCTCGCAGGAGGCACCGACGCGGACTTCATAGCTGCCGCCCTCGACCTCCCAGGCGTTGGTGAGCGTGTTCCAGTAGCGGAACGCCTTGTCATCCAGCGCAACAGTCACCCGCTTGCTCTCCCCTGCCGCCAGCTGCACCTTGGCAAAGCCTTTCAGCTCCTGCGCGGGGCGGAAGATCTTGGCATCAGGCTTGGCCACGTAGACCTGCACGATTTCAGCGCCGTCACGGTCGCCGGTGTTGGTCACGGTCAGGCTTACGCCCTGGGGCGTGGCTTTTACGTCAGAATAGGCAAAGGTGGTGTAGCTTAAGCCAAACCCAAACGGATAAGCGGGAGCGACCCCGGCCGTCTGGTGGTAGCGATAGCCCACGTACAGCCCCTCGCGGTACTGCACGGTGCGGCCATTGCCGGCAAAGTTGTCCCGGGCGGGGGTATCCGAATACGCCTTGGCCCAGGTCTCGGCCAGCTTGCCGCTGGGGTTGACCTTGCCGGTCAGCACGTCCAGCATGGCCCCGGCACCGGCCTGGCCGCCCAAAGCGCCGTAGACCAGCGCCTTGCAGTGGTTCGCCCAAGGAGTCTCCACCGATGCGCCGGCGCTGAGCACCACCACAATGTTGGGGTTGACCTTTTGCAGGGCACGCAGCAGCTCGATTTGGTTCGATGCTACGCACATATCGCTGCGGTCCAGGCCCTCGCTCTCCTTGATCTCGTCCAGCCCCATGCAGAGCAGCACAACGTCAGCCTTTTGGGCCAGCGCCACGGCTTCGGCCTGCTTGGCGGCGTCAGGTTTGCCCTGGCGGTCGAAACCGGCGGCAAAGCCTACCTGTTCCAGCCCGCTTTCGGCCCAGCAGCCCAGCAGAGAATCTACCTTGATGGAGTTGACCGCGCTGGAGCCTGCGCCCTGGTAGCGCGGGGTCTCGGCAAAGTCGCCGATGACAGCTACCTTGGTGCCTGCCGCCAGCGGCAGCAGGTCGTCCTCGTTTTTCAGCAGTACCGTGCTTTCGGCAGCGGCGCGGCGGGCCAGCGCGTGGTGGGCGTCGGCGTCAAAGCTGCGGCTGTGGTTCTGCACGGCGGCGTGGGTGTCGTAAATCAGCGTCAGCAGTTCGTCCAGGCGGGCGTCCACATCGGCCTCGGTAATCTTGCCGGACTTGACAGCGGCCAGCAGTTCCCGCACCGCATCCCCGCCGGGGGCGGGCATTTCCAGCGTGGAGCCGTTCTTTACGCCCAGGGCATGGTCGTTGGAGCCGCCCCAGTCGGTAACGACGGCGCCGGTAAAGCCCCAATCCCTGCGCAGGATGTCCTGCAGCAGATGGGCATTCTCGTTGGCGTAGGTGCCGTTGATGAGGTTGTAGCTGGACATGATGGTTTTGGGCGCGGATTCTTTCACTACGATCTCAAAGCCGGTCAGGTAGATCTCCCGCAGGGTGCGTTCGTCCAGCACGGAGTCCGACGCCATGCGGCGCAGCTCCTGGCTGTTGACGGCGAAGTGCTTGGGGCAGGCGGCGATGCCGTTGGATTGGATGCCCCGCACATAGCCTGCGGCCATCTTGCCCGCAAGGTAGGGGTCCTCGGAGAAGTACTCGAAGTCGCGGCCGCAGAGGGGGCTGCGCTTGGTATTGAGGCCCGGCCCCAGCAGTACGGCGACTTCCTGCGCGGCGGCTTCCTCGCCCATGGCTTTGCCAACTTCCTCGCCCAGGGCGGGGTCCCAGCTGCATGCCACAGTGACAGCCGTGGGGAAGCAGGTGGCCGGCACGCTGGGGTTCAGCCCCAGATGGTCCGCCGCCCCGGCCTGCTTGCGCACGCCGTTGGGGCCATCGGACAGGTTGATAGCAGGAATATTGCGCCTGGGATACGCGCGGGTGGTGAAAACGGTATCACCGCTCAAGATCGCACATTTTTCCAAAAGTGACATCTGTTTGATCAATTCCTTGTATCCCATGGCACAATTCCTCTTTTACGTGTTGTTTTTTACTTGATGACCAGCTGGCTGGGGTCGTAGCTGATGGTTGCAGTGCCATCGCCGTTATCGACCCAACTGCCGCCGTACTCGCTGGAGTTGACGGGGCCGGAGCCTTCCAGTTCGGCGGTAAAGGTACCGTCGGCTTTCAGTTCCAGCTTGCCGCTGCGGGTCCAGTTACCGGCGACCAGGTCATAGGTGTAGCTGCCGTCGCCGGAGGAGACAGGCGTGGCGATGAACTCGGTCTTGCCGCCGCCCATGGCCGGGGCAAAACCGGCCGTGCCGCCGTTCTCAAGGTCGAAGCCATCGTACGCGCGGGGCCAGGCAAAGATGTTGTTGGCAAAGCCGTCACTGTAGCTGTAGGCGTCGGTAATCAGGCTGCTGTCACCCAGCAGCAGGCCGGTGGCGACCGTGGTGGTGTCCGAGGTCGGGTTCAGCACGTACTCGCTGTTGCTGGTGGCAACGGCGGTCACATCGTAGGTGGCACCCTTGGTCAGGGCGTCGGTGTCCAGCTGGTTGTTGTCCGGGGTGACGTTTTCCATCGTCAAGGTGACAACATCTGCGCTGTTCTCGGTATTCGTAAAGGTGATATCTACCTTATCGGGGTACGCCTCGAATTCATAGGTGCCGAGGTTGGCCACCTGGATGCCCATTGTGCCGTCAAAGGTGTTCCAGTAGTAGTTCAGCTCGGGTGCGCTCTGGTTTCCACTGTAGGAATACTCGGCGGTCGCAGCTTTGGACATACTGTGGTCCTTATCCGTCAGGTCGGGGAACGCATAGACCTTAGCAAGGTAAGAGCCGAAGGCATAGCTGAACTCATCGGCGCAGCTGCCGCTGTAGGTGTTGGAGCTGTTGGCGTTGATGGGGCCGCTGGTGTAGATGTAGCTGTCGTTATCGCCGGTAGCCGTGGGGTCGCAGAAATAGAGCAGATAATACTCGGCATTGTCTACGCCGGTAAAGCTGTAGTTGCCGTTCTCATCCACAGTGAAATCCGTGGGCGTGGCCAGCTGGTTGCCTGCGTCAGCGGTAGATGCGCTGCCTGCTGCCTGCTGGCTGCCGTTGGACTGCAGCGTATGCAGGATGGAGGAAACATTGGTAAAGTAGTCGTTCGTGTTGGCAGCCACCGTGCTGCCGCAGCCGGTCAGCCCGGCCGCCATGCCAACTGCCAGCAGGGCAGCCAGCGTTTTGCGGGGCGCAGTGTTGTTTTTCATTTTGCTTTGCCCTCCTTCTGCGTAAAGCAGGATACGATACCTGCCACAATGGCGGCGACCATCAGCACCAGCAGTGCGATAACGGGCACCAGCGTGCCGCGGGAACCGTACATCGAGATATGGTTGAGCCGGTCAGCCCAGACGGGGTAGCTGTTGAGGAAGAACAGGCCCATGCCAAAGGTGATGCAGGCCACGGCGGCGAGGTTGAGCAGTTCGCTCCACGCCTTATCGGCCAGGGCGTAGGCAGCCATGCCAGCCATGCCCAGCGCCAGGGTCAGGAAAACGACGGTATCAAAATAATCGTAGATCATGCCGTACACGGTAAAGCCGATCAGGGCTGCCGCAGATAAGACAGCACCGGCCAGAGAGGCCTTGGCGCTGAAGCTTTTCGTTTTACTCATGGATTCAGCCCTCCACTTTCTTGTTCTTTTTGCCGTAGGTCATCACAACGCAGGCCACGGTGCAGCCGATGAAGGCAATGCCGCAGATGGCTGTGACGACCAGCAGGACCATCTCCCACCAGGGCACGATGTTGACAACGATAGAGTTGCTGCTCAGGCCGTTGACGGAGATCGAACGGCTGGCGGCGTAGACGTTGGCCTTGGTTGCCTCACGTAGCTGCTGCATGATGTAGCCATCGCCCGCATCAATAGCGGCAGTGACGGCGGCAGCGGTCTCGCCGGGGTCAAGGCAGAGGAAGTCCACACCGGCGGTGATCATTTCCATGTAGTGGGTCTTGTACAGAGAGGACTTGGAGAAACCGTCGGTGGTGATGTGGCCCTTGAAGCCCCACTCGCCGCGCAGGACGTTGTTCAGCAGCGGCAGGTTGACGGCAGCGTAGACCACGCCGATACGGTTGAAAGCAGTCATCGTGCTCTGGGCGCCACCCTCGACAAAAGCACCCTCAAAGGCGCGCAGGTAGGCTTCACGGACGGTCTGCTCGTTGGCAAAGGTGTTCAGGCTTTCACGGCCGGACTCCTGGTCGTTCATGGCAAAGTGCTTGACACAGTAGTTCACGCCGTTGGCCTGCATAGCGGCAGCTTCGACAGCGCCGATCATGTAGCCGTAGTTGGCATCCTCACTGTAGTACTGCTGGTTACGGCCGCCAAACGGAGTGCGGTGGGTGTTGCCGCCGCCATACCAGACTTCGTTGATACCGGCATATGCGGCCTGGATGGCCATCAGGCTGCCCTTGCGCTCCATGCGCTCACGGCTCCAGGTGCGGGCGGTCATGACTTCCGAGACCCAGCTCAGGCACTTGTCGCCAGTGGCAATCATCGTAGAGCCAACGCCCAGGCAGTCATCAGCGCGCTTCTGGGCGGGCATGCCGATTTTATCCACACCGGCTACGCCAAAGGTATCGGGCATCAGGCCGGTCATGTCGGCCACGGTCAGCTGGTCAAGGAAAGCATCCCATTGTTCATCGTCGTCCCAGTCGACCAGGCGCATGTCGATGAACTTGATGCCGTTGTCGGCGCCCTGCGTAAAGTCAGAAACTGCGGGGGCATCGGAGGGGGTTTCGTACCAGTCAAGGTTCAGGTCGTCGATCATCTCGTCGGTTGCATTGATGCTGACAACGCTGGCCGGGTAGGTGCCGGACCAATCACTGCGGGAGAGGTAGGTAAAGTCAACGCCGTAGTAGTTTAGGTCGGCGTTGTCAAACTGGTTGGTGACCTCGACGGTATCGTCGGCGCGGGACATCTTGTAGGTGGTGGTGTCCAGTTCGGCCTGGTTCCAGCTGTAGACCTTGTTGGCATCGCCGTCAGCAGTCATACCATCGGCAGCGGTGTAGCCCTTGGCGGCCAGGATGTTGTTCAGGGCGTCGTGGGAGTCATTGCCCACGGCCAGGTAGTAGTCACCGGAGCTGAGGATATAACCCTGTGCGCCCTTGGAGTCATAGCTGGCCAGCATGTAGCGTTCGCATTCAACGGTAACGTTCTGGCTTTGGCCAGGCTCCAGCGTGTCGGTCTTTTCAAAGCCGACGACCTGCACAGCGGATTTTTCGATGCTGTTGGCCTTCTCGTAATCGCCGTAGGGGGTCTGGGCGTAGACTTCGACCACGCTCTTGCCGGCCACGTCGCCGGTGTTGGTCACTTCGACTTCGACCTCGTACTTGTCGGTATCAGCGTTGAAGGTAACGCCTTTCAGGGTCTGGGTGAAGCTGGTGTAGGACAGGCCGTAGCCGAACGGGTAAACGACCTCGTCGGCGTAGTTCCAGCCGCTGCCGGTGGAAGAACCAACGGCGGAAGAAGCATCGCCGCTGCCCATCACGGCATCTTCGTAACGGGTCTCGTAGTATTTATAGCCTACATAGATGCCCTCGGCGTAGATGGTGTAGTAGTCGACGTTGATGCCATCATTGGAAAGGTCGGTCGCCTTGCTGTTGACGTAATCCACGTTGCCCCACAGCTGCATGTTCTCGCAGGCGTAGGTGGTAGCGGGGGCAGACAGCGAGTTGGCAGCGTAGGTGTCTACCAGGTGGCCGCTGGGCGAAACCTTACCAGCCAGCACGTTGGCAACACCCTCGTAGCCGGTAACGCCGGGTACACCGGCCAGCACGCAGGCATCGACATCATAATCGTCCAGCCAATCCAGTTCCATCATCTGGTCGGCGTTGATGATGACGATGATCTTTTTAAAAGCACCGGCGGCTTTCTGTGCCTGCAGGTACTTCATCAAGTCTTTTTCATTGGTTTGCAGGCCCAGGAAGTGGGAACCATCCTCGGCATACATGGCGGTATCGTTGCTCTCGCCGCCCAGGCGGGTAAAGACGGCGATGGCAGCATCGTTGTAGTCATTGGCCCAGCTGCTGGCGTACTTCTGCACATCGGCGATGGGGGCCTCGACGACCTCGGTTGCGCTGGTGGTGCCCAGCGAAGCGTAGGCGTTATCCAGCAGGGTGGTGTTGATGTTGTCTGCACCGAACACTTTCTGCATCGCGGCGCCGAAGGTCATGGTCGGGATAGACGCCACACTGGACGCAGTGCTGCCGCCCATGGCAGAATGCGCTGCACCATTGCCGAAAATCGTCACGCGGCTGGTGCTGTCCAGCGGCAGGGCGGCGGTTTCGTTGCGCAGCAGGACAGTGCCCTCCTCGGCCTGAGTGACATTTTCGGCTGCCACTTCCATTTCCACTTTCAATGCGGCTTGCTTGTTGGTATAGTCAGTGCCGAACTCGCTGTCATAATAAGCAGTGTTCACGGCGCTGGCATCGTCTGTCTCAACAATTTTGCTTGTGTTGATATTCAGCGCTTTGTTGATTGCGCCCGAATAGGTAAACATCAGGGTAGAGGCGGATACAGTTGTTAAGGTAAGAAACGCCATAACCGCTGCGGTTCCCCGTACCACAGGCATTCTTCTCATAATAACCTCCTGATTTCTTAAATAATAAATTTCCTTTGCGCAAAGATGAGCTTTCGCTTCATTGGCAATAGTCTATCACAAGCGAATCTCTTGTGGCTGCATTTTGCACAAACTGCCGTTTTCACAGCATAATCTGTAAAAGTTGCAAAATTGTATCAAAAATTGCTGTGGATGTTGCACAAAGCAAGCCCGTGCTTATTTGTGCAGGTTGCTGCGGCAGCAAAAAAGGGAGAGGTGCGCGGCCTCTCCCCTATTCAGCTATTTCTGCGGCAGCAATACCCTTAGCGTAAACCACTCGTTCTCCCAATGCAGGGTCAGGGTGCCGCCGTGGGCTTCGGCGGCGGCGCGGACGCTCTTCAGGTCATAGCCGCCGTGGGCGCTGCGCAGGGGCAGGCCGTCGGGGCCAAGCTCCACGGGCTGGGCACAGTAGTTCTCGAACCGCAGCATCACAAAGCCGTTCTGCGCGTAGATGGCTACCCGGATCAGCTTCTTCTCCGGGTCCGGCTCGGCGGCCACGCTCTCGGTGGCGTTATCCAGCGCGGTGCCCACGATGGTGCAGATCTCGCCGGTGGAAAGAAAATCCAGCAGCTTGCCGTCGGCCACGCAGGTCATATTGATGCCGTGCTGCTGGCAGTACAGGCTTTTGGCGGTCAGCAGCGTATCCAACACGGGGTTGCCGGTCTTGTTCTCTGCCTCGTAGCGGCGGATGTCGCTTTCCATGGCGGCCAGCGCGGCATCCTGCTTGGCCTGGTCGCGCTCGGCACGGATGGTGGCGATCTGCACCTTTAACTCGTGGTAGCGCCGGTTGATGAGCTTGATGTTCTCCTTGCTTTGGCGGTACTGCTCATACTGGCGGCGCAGTACGTCGTCCATGGCGGTCAACTCACTGTGCAGGGCACTTTCCCGCAGCTGCTCGTGCTGGACGGTCAAAATCAGAACGCCCGCCAGATCCACCAGCGTGCGGATGTAGCGGATACTCATCGTAGCTTCGTTATTATTGACGAAGCTCAAATTGCTGACGGCGAAAACCGTGATGGCCATGATGACCGCCGTCAGCATGCCCAAGGGCGAGATGTGCAGCTTGGCGGGCTGGGTGCTGCGGCGCTTTTCCATCCAGTATACGGCGGTAAACAGCGCACCGTACACCAGCACAAGCAGCAGCACGGCCAGCGGGTCGCGCCCGGTGCGCTGGGGCCACAGGGCACAGTGCAGCTGCCACTCTACGCTGGCGGCCAGCTCGGCCAAAATAAACGCCCGGGCACAGTAATACCCGGCTTCCAGCGGGGTGGTCTCGCAGGTGCGCCACAAAAACAGATACATCGAGCCGATGGCGGCCACCATGCAGGGAAGCCACAGCACCAGCGGCACCGAGCCGGTCAGCTGCATAAACACCGCCAGTCCGGCCATCCAGATCAGGCTGTTGACGGTGCTGCGTCTGGCCGAATAGCGCGGCACCAATTGCCGGGCATATAATAAAGTGGCCAGGCACTCGGCCAGGGCCGTGTACAGGCGTGGGATGTCCGGTACTGCGGTCATACGCCCTCACCCCCGATGTAATCGGCCAGGGCGGCCAAAAACGCCTTGCGCCGCGGGCGGCTGATTTGCAGTGTGTGCGGCCCGACCTGGACCTCGCTTTGCTGCACGCCGCGCACCTGCGCCAGGTTGACCAGATACCCGCTGTTGCAGCGGGCAAAGGGGCGGTTCGCCAGCTTCTCCTCAAAGGCTTTCAGCGCGCCGGGGGCGGTGAAGTCGCCATCCTCGGTGTAAAAGCAGACCTTGTGACCGTCACTTTCCATATAATAGATGGCGGCGGTGTCCAGGCGGCGCATACCGCCGTCCACCGGGACTGCCAGGTAATGCCGCGCCCGCCGGGCCAGCTGGTTGACCGCCTTTTGCAGCTGCTGCGAAAACGCAAAGTACGGCACGGGCTTGAGCACGTAATCCAGTGCCCCCACCGAGTACCCCTTGATGGCATACTGCGCCATGTTGGTGATGAAGATGAGCAGCACATCGTCGTCCAGCTCGCGGATGCGCTGGGCGGTCTCCATGCCGTTGAGGCGCTTCATCTCCACATCCAGAAAGATGATGTCGAAGGCGGGACGGTAGTTTTCCAGTATTTCGTCGCCGTCGGTAAAGCAGGTCACCTCAAACTCGGTGCCGTACTGGCGGGTATAACGGCGCACATAGTCGGTCAGCTGGTCACGTACCGCGGCTTCGTCCTCGACAATGGCAATTTTGATCATGGCAGGTCCCTCAGTTTCGTTGTGCTTTTTACCATAAAAGTATAGCACAGCTTTTTTGCCTATGCAACATTTTGCCGCGTCTGTGCGTTTTTTGCAAAAATTCCCTTGCAATTTTGCCCGCCATCCGCTATACTATGGAAAAGGTAAAAGGGAGTAAGGGACGCGGTCCGCCGCGCTGTATCGCTTCGTCACCACGGGTCGCACGGCCCCGGAGCATACTGTAAACACTGAGACTTTTGCCGCAGTTTTTCTGCGGCAGGGGTCTCTATTTTTATACCCTGCCGCCAAGAATTTGGGAGGTACTGTATGCAGATCTTACAAACTTTTGCCGGGTTGTTCAGCAACTTCGGCAACCTCACCTGGCAGATGGTGGTCATGTGGGTGATCGGCGGGCTGCTGATCTACCTGGCCATCGCCAAAAAGATGGAACCAAGTCTTCTGCTGCCGATGGGCTTCGGCGCAATTCTTGTCAACCTTCCGCTGTCGGGTGCCATCACCCAGGGGGACACCGTGGGGCCGATCTCGGCGCTGTTTGAGGCGGGCATGTCCAACGAACTGTTTCCGCTGCTGCTGTTCATCGGCATCGGCGCGATGATCGACTTTGGCCCGCTGCTGGAAAAGCCCTGGCTGATGCTGTTTGGCGCGGCGGCGCAGTTTGGCATCTTCATCACGCTGGTGCTGGCGGGGCTGTTCTTTGATCTGCCCGACGCCGCGTCCATCGCAGTCATCGGTGCGGCCGACGGCCCGACGGCCATCTTTGTGGCGAACAGCCTGGGCAGCAAGTACCTGGGGGCCATCATGGTGGCAGCCTACAGCTATATGGCGCTGGTGCCCATTGTGCAGCCGCCGGTCATTAAACTGTGTACTACCAGAAAAGAGCGGCTCATCCGCATGCCCTATAAAAAAGGAAGCGTAAGCAAGACCACGAAGATTTTGTTCCCTATCGTGGTCACGGTGCTGGCGGGACTGGTGGCCCCGGCCAGTGTGGCGCTGGTGGGCTTTTTGATGTTCGGCAACCTGCTGCGAGAGTGCGGCGTGCTGAACGCCCTGTCCGAGACTGCGCAGAACGTACTGGCCAACCTTATCACCATCGTGCTGGGCCTGACGGTGGCCGGGCAGATGACGGCAGACAAATTTGTGCAGCCTGACACGCTGCTGATTTTGGCGCTGGGCCTGGTGGCCTTTGTGTTCGACACGGTGGGCGGCGTGCTGTTTGCCAAGCTGCTGAACCTGTTTTTGCCCGAAGGCAAAAAAATCAATCCCATGATCGGCGCGGCGGGCATCTCGGCCTTCCCGATGAGCGGCCGTGTGGTCAACCAGATGGGCCTGGCCGAGGACAACCAGAATTTCCTGCTGATGTATTCCATCAGCGTAAATGTTTCGGGCCAGATCGCGTCGGTTATTGCCGGCGGGTTGATTCTGACCCTGATGAACGGGTACGTGTAAGGAGGTACGATTATGTCGTTTGCATTATTGCCCACCACGCTGACCATGCTGTGCGCCGGGATGGCGGGGATTTTCCTGGTCCTGGGTGTGCTGGTGCTGGGGGTGTACCTTTTAAATAAGGTATTTCAGGAGAAAGATAAGCAGTAACAATTAAAAATACAGAACGAAGTGTTATATTTATAAAATAAAATACAAAATGTAAAAAAGCGTCAGCCATAGTGCAAATACCATGGCCGACGCTTTTTTGCCGTTTCTATGCGTTTATTTCTGCTTCCGGGTAGCGATGGCACAGATGCCGCCGAAGATCAGGCTGACGACAGACCATATGTTCAAATCGCTGTAGCTGCCCGCGCAAAGCAGGCCGATCAGCCCTGCCAGCACATAGAACGCTGTGCTGACATAACCGCCCTTGCCGCCATTGCGGGTGCAGATGGCCACGATGCCGGCGATCAGCAGGCTGATGGCCAGGATCAGGCCCGCCGTGCCGCCAATTTCGCCGTTGTTTTCCAGCGCGTTGCCCAGCCCTGCCGCGCAGGACTGCAGCCCCACCAGAAAGCAAAGCACAATGCTGATGATACCTACCACAAGTTTGGATGTTTTCATACAGTTTACTCCTTAAAAATGCAGTGTGATGGGCGCTGTTGAATCGATAGTCTGGTAATAGTCAGCGTCGGTAATTTGCAGGCTCAGCTCAGCGTCCGTGATGGTGTCGATATGGTTGTCCTCCAACTCGGAGCCAAGCAGCGTCAGGGTGTCTACCGCATGGGAGTGGGGCGCAAGGTCGGAGTAGAACAGGTCGGTCATCATGTAGCCGTTGACGGACACGTTGTCGGCGTTGATAATAACGGTCTTGTCCGTGTTGTTTTCAAGGTAAAACTTGATACCCATGCCGAACAAATCGTCGTTCACGCTTTTGGCTACTACGCGGATGCCGTTTTGGTTGTAGATCTCCTCGCCGCTGTCGTCGTAGGTCTGCGTGTACTGCCCGGCAGCGGAAGTCTGCAGGATAACGGGGCCGGTCTCATACAAAGTCTGCCAGCTGTCGCCATCGCTGACGACGAGATCCAGTTCTATGTCGGTGATAGTCTCGATGCCGCAGCAGGCCAGGGCATTGCTTAAAAAGTCCAGGGTGTCGTTGGCCTTCTTCCCTGCCGCCACATCGGCGGAGAGCAGGCCGTCCATCATGTAGCCGTTGACCATGCAGTAGTTGGGCTGTACCACAATGTTTTGGACACTGTCGTTTTCCACCAGCAGGTTCAGCTCCGGGCCAAAGAGGCTGTCTGTGGAAAGGCCGGTGGCGGTGATGCGGATGCCATCCTGGTCAAATAAAACGGTTTCGGCCAGGGTCACGTCCTGCGTTTCCTGTTCGGCTTCGGACGCACCGGCGTAGGATGTCTCGGCCGATGTCACACTGGCAGCGTCCGCCTCCGAGGACGAGCAGCCCGCCAAAAGCAGCATACCAGCCAGAAGTGCCGGGAGTAATCTTCTCATAATTTTCCTCCTCCTTTTGATAGGAAAATTATAGTCGAATCCTGCGCTGATTTGGTGGGCTGCCAGCCCACAAACAAAAGAAACGGCACAGCCGAAGCCATGCCGTTTTGTCTGCTATTTTTCCATGCTGCCCGGAGAAACAGGCTCGACCGGGCAGCGTAAGATTGTTTTTCGCCTGCAGGGTTCCACGCGTTTGGCATTGCTCAGGTAGATCTCGCGGTGATGATCTCCCGTTCGCCGCAGGCCGTACGCCGCCGCGAACTGGGCCATCTTTGCAAACGAGGCGGGCTCATCGTCATAGGAACCGATGTGGAGGATTTCTACGCACAGCCCGTCCTGCATCGCACCAAAGGTGATTTCTTCCAACAGAGGATTTGGCTTTTTGCGCTGCACCTGTTCCTGCGCCTGCCATACCAGTTCCCCACTGATGAAATCCGGCTGACGGATCATCAGGGCGTATTCCAGCTTGTCTTTTTCCAAATCATCCCCACGGATTTGTGCCCAGACGCCCTCCAGCGGGCAGACGGCGAAGTCGTCGATCTCTTGTTGCAAAGACGCCGCTTTGTAGGCCGCTTTGACCGCATACGCCAAAGCGTACAACGCACCCACGCGGTTGGAAAAATCGGCCCCGTTCGGGTCTCCCCTGCCGTCTATCTTGATGTAGTTTTGCGCGGGGACAGTTATCAGGGCCGGGGCCGTCCTGGCCCCGTAAAGAGCCTTGTCCTGTTTTCGCCACTCATATTTCATGAAGTACACCATCCTTTCGCAGACAGCATACCACTTTATACCTGACAACAGCTGTCAAGTTTTATAGATGCGCAGCATAGAAATAAGCTTTTCCTTTACCTGCTCCCGCACGCTGGCAGGCTCCAGCACCTCCACACTGTCGCCGAAGGACAGCAGATAACTGAACAGCACGCCATGATCGGGCAAATCGACAGATACATACAAGTTTCCCTGTGCGTCTGTGGTGACGGCATCGGTAAACTCATCATACACGCGGAAGGCGGCTTCGGGCGTAAACTTTAAGCTTACAGCAACCAGATCTTCGGCGTGGAGAGGTGATTTGACCGGCAAATCAGTGGGAACATCCCGCATAAAAGTTTCTTTCCCAATGGCAAGGCCCTTGATACGGGTCAGCTTAAAAAAGCGGAAGTCCTTCCGTAACCGGCAAAATCCGTATAAATACCAATCCTTGCCTTTGAAAACCAGCTTCAGCGGCTCGACCGTCCGCTGCGTATAGCCGCCGCTGCTGCCAAAATAGGAAAAAGTAACCAGAACTTTCTTGAAAATTGCTGTTTTGATGGCGTTGAACACATCCTGATCCCGTGCGCTCTTTTTCCAGTCCGAAAAGTCGACTTCTATCCAATCCGCGGCCCGGGTCTGGAACAGCGCTCCCAATTTTACAAGCAATTCCCCGGCCGTTTCATCGGCTACGGATAAATCCTGCAAAGCCATCAGGATTTTCTCTTTTTCCTCGCCAGATAACAGTGCGTTATCCAACACGTACTCCGGCAGGAGGGAGACCCCGCCGCCCTTGCCTTGCGTGGCATACACCGGGATGCCCGCCGCGCTGAGGGCGTCCAGGTCCCGGTAAATCGTCCGCACCGAGACTTCCAGCTTTTCCGCCAACTCCGACGCGGTGCACTTGCCCGTGTCCAGCAAAGTATACACGATGCGGAACCATCGGCTGTCCTGCAAACCAATCACCTCGGCTTTTCTTACGCTGCCTTCACTTTTTGCTGTCGAGTACGCCTACGCCCAGGAACATTACAAAAAAGCAGAGCAGCAGCCAGCTGAGCATGACGCAGACGCAGTAAAAAGGATATTGCTTCGTATGGCGAAACCGCTCCACCAGCGTACACCGGGTGCGGATATTAAACAGGTCAAAGGCAAAAAGATAGCACCCCACCGGCCCCAGAAGGACTGTGGCCCCCACCACAAAGTTGGAGAAGGAGCTGAAAGAAGCCAGTCCCACCGCCAGCGCAAAGATGGCGAACACGCCGTAGACCAAAATGGCGATCAGGATATGCAGCGGGTTGCCGCTGCGGAACCCCGGCACGCCGGCCGGTTTGGGCGGCGGGGCAGCGGGCGTTTCGACGCTGGAAACGGCAGCCTCCGGGCAAAGGTATTCCAGTGCCCGGCGCAAAGCGGCGGCACTTTCGTACCGCTGGCGCGGGTCGATTTCGATGCACTTCTGCACAATTTTGGCCAGCGGACCTTCCACCGGCTTATTCTGCGGGAAGTCCCCCGTGCAGAGCTGGTTCAGCAGCACGCCCAGCGCGTACAGGTCGGCGCGGGCGTCGGTCTGCTGGAAGCCGAACTGCTCCGGTGCGGCATAGCCCATGGTGCCCAGCAGGGCGGTATCCCGGTGCTGGGTGTCCTTGCAGGTGCGGGAAATGTCAAAGTCGATCAGCCAAGCCTGCCCTGTCTCGGTCAGCAATACATTGCCGGGCTTGATGTCCCGATGCACCAGCTTTTGGGTGTGCAGGCTTTCCAGTGCTTTGCATAATTGGATGCAGACGGCAACAGCCTGCTGCCAGGGCAATGAATGCTTCCGTGCCAGCACGGTTTCCAGCGTAATGCCCTGAATATAATCCTGCAAAATCAAAAACTGCCCGTCAGGTTCCGGCTGTACAGCCCGCACGCGGGGCACATGGGGCGGGCGGCTTTGCTGCAGGGCTGTGTATACCTCGGCCTGCGGGGCGGGCACCCGACGCCCGGTCAGGATGCGTCCGGTGGCGGGCTGCCGCACCAAAAAGACGGTGCCCTTGGCGTTCAGCGCATCGAGAAACTGCAATTCATTCGTCATGATTCCTCACCCAAAATCGTTTCGCCGTAGGATTCCAGCAGCATATTGCACTGGACTACGTCGAATCCTTCCGCCAGGGCGTGGATGATGACACTGTCCCGCCGCACACGGGGATACAGCATAGCGCAGCGGGCCGTGCGCAGCAGGGTTTGTGTTTCCGGCAGCGTAAGCCGCATGGAAAGCGCCAGCGAGAGCAGCACATCCCGCGAGGGTGTCCCCCGCCGCCCGGAGAACAGCTGGTAGCCATAGCTGCGCTCGATCTGTGCCCCGGCAATGACCTCACTTTTCTTCAAGCCGTGGGCTTCGACCAGGGCGTTCAACTCTTGGGCCAGCGTTTGCCACAGCAATTCAGTGTCGTTTTCTTCAAAATATTCGGGTAGGTCCTGTTTGGAGAGCAGGGCGTCCAGTAAATCATCGGTCGTGCGGTTCATGGAATCCATCCTTAACAATCTATCTTGCTTTCGATTATAACGCAAGGCATGCCCTGACACAAGCCCATACAAAAAGAGAGCCCTGCAATTTCTGCAGGCACCTCTTGTGGTGATTTCAATTTGATCCATCAGCGATTCCGGCGTGGAATCCCGCGCAGGGGTATTTTCCGCCTTTGCAGTTAGTTGCTTACAACCGGTGTACCGCAGGAAGCGCCAAAATGCAAACTTTTCTGCGCTGTAAGTCTCCATCCGGCCCCGCGCGGCTTGACAAGGCGGGGCGGCACGGCTACAATAAAACCAGAGTGATTCTTCTTTCGTATAATAAAGCGGCTGCCGTGAGGGCGGCATTTTTACACGGTGCGGGTTAGTATCTTCTAACCTACGGCTGATTCCCGCAGAATCTAAAAAGAGAGGGGCTTCCCCATGAGTGAAACGATCAACCTTTCCGGTGTGCCGGAAACGATGCTGCAGACCGTCTACGCCCGCGCCAAGGAGACCAAGACCCGTGGTGCCATCCACGACGACAAGGCCGTGGAGCTGGTGGACAAGCTGCACTACGATTTTTCGCTGGCCGACAAGGATGCTGCCATGAGCAGCGGTGTTATCGCACGTACCATCGTGCTGGACCATCTGGTGCAGCAGTACCTCACCGCCCACCCCGGCGCGGTGGTGGTCAACATTGCCTGTGGGCTGGACACCCGCTGTTACCGCATGCAGGGCTACAGCCATTGGTACAATCTGGACCTGCCCGAGACCATCGGCGTCCGCGCCCGCCTGCTGCCGGAGAGCGGCACCATCTCTCCAATTGCCCAATCGGCTATGGAGGATTGGGGCGGTTCCATTGCCGAGACCGATGCCCCGGCGCTGGTCATCATTGAAGGGCTGACCATGTACCTGACGCAAGAAGATGTACAGCAGATCTTTGCGGTAATCCATAAGCGTTTTGCCAAAGCCACTGTGTTTGTGGAGATCATGAACCCGATGGTGGTCAAAAATATGAAAGAAAAATCCATCGAGGGCAGCCACGCCAAATTTACCTGGGGCGCTAAAAACGGCACCGAACTCCAGGCTTTGCTGCCCGGCTTCACCTGCACAGGAGAGCACAGCCTGGTGGAGGGCATGGCGGAGTTTATGCCTGTTTATAAAGCGCTTGGCAAAATACCGGTAGTACGCAATATTTCCAACAAAATTATCCTGATGGAAAAAGGCAATTGAGAAAGGCGGGCATGTCCTATGCTGTTTACCACGTTGGGGAATAAGTCCAACCCTGCGGTGTTGTTTTTCCACGCCATGGGCGTGACCGGGGCCAGCAGCGAGCCGGTGGCCGAAGCCTTGCAGCCGCACTATTTCTGCATCCTGCCCACCTCCACCGTCTACTGCGCCGGACAGGTTTACCAAGGCAAGCAGGACGAGGTGCGGCAGGTCGAAGCGTTTCTAAAAATACAGGGTGTAACCGGGCTGGCGCTGGTGGTGGCGTCTTCCATTGGTGCCGATTTGGCCATGGACTTTTTGACTACCACCCACCTGCCGGTGGAGCATGTATTTTTTGACGGCGGGCAGTTCGCGCAAATCGGCAAAGGCACCCGCCGCATCATGGTTCCGTTTTTGTACCTGGCCATCAAGAGCCTGTACTGGTCCAAGGGCGGCACGCTGAAAAAGATCATGTGGTGCGATGACGACGCCATCAAGCCCTACTTTATCGCCGCCGGCAAGGCACTGACCTACGGCAGCATGTGCCGCCAGATGGCCGACAGCCTGGAAGACAAGCCCTTCCCTGCCCTGCCGGAGGACCTGCAGTGCCGCTGCTGGTTTGAGTTTGGCAGTGCGGAGGACCACCTGAAATACCGCGCCGCCGTGCAAAAAGCCTACCCCCATGGCCATTACCCCATTTTTGAGGGCTGCAACCACATGCAATATCAAATCCGCGACCCGCAGGGCTTTGCCGCGATGCTGACAAGCATCATCGAGCAGAACGTCCTGCCGCCGCTGCAGTTCGTGAAAAGCGCCTGAAAAAGAGAGAGGCTTTGTGAAATATCATATCAAGGAAAACACCGTGCAGGAAACGCGGGTCATTCCGCTGTACGGCTGCAAGAGGTGTTCAGGGCTGTATCCGAACCTGTTCCGGGACGAGACCGAAACAGGGCTTGACTTCCACAATCAAATCCTTATACTGGATATGAAAAAGTGCCTGACCCGCGAAGAAGGGATCAGCGCCATCATAAATACCCGCTATCCGACCAATGCTATGAGTGTGGTAGACGAAGCCCGGCTGCTGATATTCTGAACGAGGAGAACATCTCCTACTCGTTTGATGTGCAGGTGATCGTGGATGAGCTGAAGTATGAGGGCCGCTCGATCCGCAGCATTGTATCCGCGGCCCTGCGAGGAGACGCTGTATGAACAACACCCCCTTTACCATTGCGCAAATGCGTCCCATCCGGGAGGCCATGACCATCTCACGCCCGGCCCGCCTGGGCGCGGAAGTGCCTGTGACCTGGTTTTCAATGGGCGCCGGCACCTCCATCACCCCGGAAAGCTATGATTGCACCACCCTGTACCTGGGGGCTGAGGGCAGCGGATGCTTTGTGCTGGGCGCGGAGGCCCGCCACGTACCCCTTGCCCCCGGTGAACTGCTGGTACTGCCCTCCAAAACGCTGTGCGGCACTCTGGCCGACAGCGACGGCACCGGCATGATCTACACCGAAATCATTTTAAAAAAGGAGCAATTTACCATGAACAACATCATCAAAGCGGGCCAGCCCACCGCCCTGAAAGACCTGATCCCCTACGAGGAAGGCAGCATCGCCAACCTGGACATCGTGCATGCTGACAACATGAAGTTTGTGCTGATGGCCTTTGACGAGGGCACCGGCCTGACCCCGCACCGCGCCCCCGGCAACGCTATCCTGACCGCCCTGGAGGGCAAGGCCATCATCGGTTACGAGGGCAGGGACTACGAGCTGAACGCTGGCGAGAGCTTCCGTTTTGACAAGAACGGCCTGCACAGCGTCACCCCGCAGGGCAAGTTTAAGATGAGCCTGCTGCTGGTCATCGAGTGATTTTATAAAGCAAACCGCCCACACGGAGAATTTCCCGCGTGGGCAGTTTTTGTTAGGCGGTTAGTATAGGGGCGGCGGTGCTTTGCTTTTATAAGGTTTGGGGTTTACTTTTTGCCAGGCTGGTTTTTGCGGCGGTATTCCAGCGGGCTTTGGCCGGTAAAGCGGCGGAAGCTTTGGGAAAAGTAGGCAGGCGAGCTGAAACCCATCTGCTCGCTGATCTGAGTCAGACTAAAGTCGGTGCTGGTCAGCAGGGCCTTGCTTTCGGTAATGCGGCGGTTGAGCAGGTAATTGATGGGCGAGGTGTTGTACTCCCGCTGGAAAGTGTGGGAAAGGTAGTATTTGTTTACGTGGGTGATCTCGGCCAGCTTGTCCAGCGTGATGTTCTCACTGAAGTTTTCGTCAATGTACCGTTTGGCGGCGGCACACTCCTTGCTTTTGGACGGCGGCTGCACGATGCGCATCGACACGGCGGCCTCCCGCACGATCTTGACCAGCAGCACTTCCAGAATGTCCTGGCAGACCATCTCGCAGCCGTCGGCGCGGCTGTCGATCTCCCGCAGGAGCATCCGCATCAAAAACAGCAGTTCCTCCCGCATCATGCCGCAGGAGAGCATCGTGTAGCCCAGATCCTTCTCATTAAAAAGGAACTCCGCGCCGTCGATACCCAGCACGATGTACTCCAACGGGTAGGTCTGGTAGCTCAGCTCGGTATGCTGCACGCGGGGGTTGACGATGATGAGGTCATCCGGCGCCACATCGAACAGCTTTCCCTCGATGTTGAACTGCCCGCGGCCGCTGACGCAGTAGAACATCTCGGTGCAGGCGTGGGTGTGTGGCACGCTGCGCCAGTCGCCGCCGAAGCGGCTTTTGCTGATGTACAAAAGGCGCACCGCCTCCCGCGGGGGGACCTCCATGTTCAGATCGTACCGTGTATTCACTGCCGGGCACTCCTTTCTGAATTTTGCAAAGTTTTAGTGCTCAAACCACAATTTATCTAAAGCCAAGTGCAAGATTTCGCTTGATTCTAAAGGCGTATATCGTTTTTTGCCCTTATTATACTCATTCCTACGTCGATTGGCAAGGCACGGCACGTAACATAAGTGCAGATTTGTGGGACGATTTTACAAAAAATTACAAAATTATGACATAAAAAGCGAATTTTGTCAAACCGTACAAAGAACGCATCAAAATTTTGTGCAACTTTTCAGTCGCCGCCACAAAAAGACTAAAAAGAGCGCAAAAATAGCAAGATTTCTAAAATACTGCTCAAAAAAGTATCTGTTTCTTTGCCCTAAAACAGGGTATGATGATACCGTCAAGAAAGACAGGGTGCTGTAGAGGCACCCCTTGTGAGAGGAAGGAAACGGGGAAATGGAGCAGACCGGAAGATTAACATTGCCCACTGATGCCGATGTTGTGGAGGAGACCCTGCGGCTGAAAGCATTGCTGGGGGCCGACGCCCTGCGTGACTGCGACGGCACCGAGATGCCGGACGCCCTTTTGCAGGATCCCGCCAAGAAATACGCCACCTATTACACCACCCGCAAAGATAACGCCTGGGCCGAGGCAAACCCCGACGAGATCCAGCAGGAGTACCTCATCAGCGACCGGCACACCGCCCGCAGCACCACGCTGCGCATCCATTTGATGGACGGGTTCCACACCCAGCAGTTGAAAGTCAACACGCTGGATGACCCCAAGCGCTGGTGGGAGGTCATCGACCGCACGACCGGCGAGGTCGTACCCACCGACAAGTGGTCCTTTGACGAGGCCGCCGGCGAGGTGGAGATCGAGACCATCCCCTACCACGAGTACACTGTCAGCTTTTTGGCGTTCCTGATCTGGGACCCCGTACATATGTACAATTTCCTGACCAATGATTGGAAGGACACGCCCCACCAGCTGACCTACGATGTGCGCCAGCCCAAAACGCAGGCTTACGTAAAAGAAAAGCTGCGCCGCTGGTGCGAGGCGAACCCCCATATCGATGTGGTGCGCTTTACCACCTTCTTCCACCAGTTCACGCTGACGTTTGATGACCAGAAGCGCGAAAAGTTCGTGGAGTGGTTCGGCTACAGCGCCAGCGTCAGCCCCTACATTTTGGAAAAGTTCGAGAAATGGGCCGGGTACAAGTTCCGCCCCGAGTTCATTGTGGACCAGGGCTACCACAATACGATGTTCCGCGTGCCCAGCAAGGAATTTAAAGATTTTATCGAGTTCCAGCAGCAGGAAGTCTGCGCCCTGGCCAAGGAGTTGGTGGACATCGTCCACTCCTACGGCAAAGAGGCCATGATGTTCCTGGGCGACCACTGGATCGGCACCGAGCCTTACGGCAAGTACTTCAAATCTATTGGACTGGACGCCGTGGTTGGTTCCGTGGGAAGCGGCGTTACGCTGCGCATGATCTCCGACATTGAGGGCGTCAAGTACACCGAGGGCCGCTTGCTGCCCTACTTCTTCCCCGATGTGTTCTGCCCGGGCGGCGATCCCATCGGCGAGGCCCGTACCAACTGGCTGAAAGCCCGCCGCGCGGTGCTGCGCAGCCCGCTGGACCGCATCGGCTACGGCGGTTACCTGAAACTGGCCAGCAACTGGCCCGGCTTTATCGACGAAATCCAGAACGTGGTAGGCGAGTTCCGCCAGATCCACGAGAACATGCAGGGCACCAAGTCCTACGTGGCACCGTTCAAAGTGGCCATCCTGAACTGCTGGGGCCACCAGCGCAAGTGGATGAGCAACCAGGTGCACCACTCCATTTACCACCGCGAGACCTACTCGGCCGAGGGCGTGCTGGAATGTCTGAGCGGTATGCCTTTTGATGTGGAGTTCATCAACTTTGATGATGTCCGCAGAGGCATCCCCAAGGACATCGGCGTTATCATCAATGTGGGCGATGCCTACACCGCCTTCAGCGGCGCCGAGAACTGGATCGACGAGAAGGTCGTGACCGCTATCCGCAAGTTTGTGGACGAGGGCGGCGGCTTCATCGGTGTGGGCGAGCCCACCGCCTGCCAGCACCAGGGCCGGTACTTCCAGCTGTCCGATGTGATGGGCGTTGACCGCGAGATGGGCTTCTCCCTGAGCACCGACAAATACAACACCTGCGATCCCCACCACTTCATCCTCGAAGATGAATCCTTTACCGGCAAGATCGACTTTGGCGAGGGTACGTCCCGCATCTACGCCCAGGGCAAGCATTACCAGATCCTGGCGCAGGACGGCGAGTACAGCCAGCTGGTGGTGAACGAGTACGGCAAGGGCCACAGCGTTTACTTCGCGGGCCTGCCCTACTCCCCCCAGAACTGCCGCATTTTGCTGCGGGCCATCTACTACGCCGCCGGTATGCCGGAGGAGATGAAGCACTACTACGTGACCAACGTGGACACCGAGGTGACGGTATTCCCCGAAACGAAGCGCATTGCCGTCATCAACAACTCGGAATCCGAGCAAAAGACCAACCTGTACATCAAGGGCAAGCTTATCAGTGAGCTGACCCTGGCCCCGCGTGAGATGCGCTGGGTCGACGATGCAGAGTAAGACCCGATAATTTATGGGCCGCGCCTGCGGACCGTATTTTATAAAAGATGGAGAAACAATATTTTTAAGGAGGACAAATCCATGAAAAAGAAGAATGTAGCAGCCCTTATGGCAGCCGCCCTCACGGCTTCCATGCTCGCCGGCTGCGGCAGCAGCGCCAGCAGCGCCGCTGCCTCCACCCCTGCCGAGTCCACCCCCGCTGAGAGCGTCGCCGAGAGCGAAGCGGAGACCACCACCGCAGACGGCGACGAGACCCTGACCGTCTGGGCCTGGGACCCCAACTTCAACATCTACGCCCTGAAGCAGGCGGAGGCCCTCTACCAGAAGGATCACCCCAACTTCAAGCTGAACATTGAAGAGAACGTCTACAACGACATCGAGACCAAGCTCATCACCGCTGCCACCAGCGAGGATTATAGCACCCTGCCCGACATCTTCCTGATGCAGGATTACTCTTACCACAAGATGGTCGCCAACTTCCCCGGCATCTACACCGACCTGACCGACTCCGGCCTGGATTGGGACCAGTTCTCCGGCGGCAAGCTGGCTGACTCCACCGTCGATGGCCACCACTACGGCCTGCCCTTCGACAACGGCGCTTCTGTCATGGCTGTCCGTTCTGACATGATCGAGAACGCCGGCCTGACCGTCGAGGACTTCAAGGACCTGACCTGGAGCGAGTTCGAGGAGAAGGCCCAGAAGGTCGTGGACGCCAACGGCGTGCCGATGCTGACTTCCTCCGGCGGCTCTGAGCTGATCATCGAGATGATGCAGTCCGCTGGTGCCTCCCCTGTTGTTGACGGCGAGGTCAAGATCGCTGACAACGCTGCCCTGAAAGAGGCCCTGACCGTTTACAAGGATATGGTCGACAAGGGCATCCTGGCCGAGTACACCGACTGGGATCAGTACATTGCCTCCATGAACGACGGCAAGGCTGCCGGCGTTATCAACGGCTGCTGGATCATGTCCAGTGTCCAGGCTGCCGCGGATCAGTCCGGCAAGTGGGCTATCGTTAACATGCCCAAGCTGGATGGCATCGATGGTGCTACCAACTACGCAAACTGCGGCGGCGCAAGCTGGGCCGTTTCCTCCAACTGCAAGAACACCGAGCTGGCCTTCGACTTCCTGAAGAGCACCTTCGGTTCCAGTGTTGAACTGTACGACGACCTGCTGCCCAACGCCGGTGCCATCTCCAGCTACCTGCCTGCTGCTGAGAGCGACGTTTACAACCAGCCTTCCGAGTTCTACGGCGGCCAGACCGTTTACAAGGACATCGTTGAGTTCGCTGGCCAGGTTCCCGCTTTCGACTGCGGCGCTTACTACTCTGACGTGCGCAGCGCCCTGACCGATGCTGTTACCAACGTTGTGCAGAACAACGCCGACATCGACAGCGAGATGCAGAACGCCCAGGATACCGTTGAGTTCAACATCGCTGGCTAACATCCGCCGCGCCTGACGCGTACCGCTTACACAATTGAACGTCCGCCAAGGGCACGGGTTGCATCAGATACCCCTTTTGCAAGCCGTGCCCTTGCTTTTATGAAAAAACACATGGGCAAATTAGGGAGAGTTACCATGAACAAACGAAAAGGGCTGAACATGGAGCAGAAGCGCAACCTCACCGGCTGGGCTTTCCTGCTGCCGGCCTCGATCCTGATTTTTGTATTTTGCTTTTACCCCATGGTGCAGGCGCTGATCCTTTCTTTCCAGAAAGGTACCGGCAGCGCCGTGCAGCCGGCCGGGTTTGCCAACTATGCACGTATCTTAAAGGACGCCACCTTCCAGCAGTGCCTGTTTAACACGATCTTCTACTTCGTGATCCAGGTGCCCATCATGCTGATCCTGGCGCTGATTCTGGCGCAGCTGCTCAACAGCCCCGACATCAAGGGCAAGGGCATCTACCGCACGATGATCTTCCTGCCCTGCGCCACCTCGCTGGTCTCCTACTCGATGATCTTCAAATCGCTGTTTGCCAACGATGGCCTGGTCAACCGGGTGCTGTCCACTGTGGGCATCCCAACCGTGGATTGGTTCCAGAACGCCTGGGCGGCCCGCTGGGTCATCGTTATTGCGCTGATCTGGCGCTGGACCGGCTACAACATGGTGTTCTATCTGGCTGGCCTGCAGAACATCGACTACTCCATCTACGAGGCCGCCCGCATCGACGGTGCGTCCCCCATCCAGCAGTTTATCCACCTGACCATTCCCCTGCTGAAACCCACCATTCTGCTGACGGCTATTATGTCCACCTCCGGCACGCTGCAGCTGTTTGATGAGTCCGTCAACCTGACGGCTGGCGGCCCCGGCAAGGCGACGATGACGCTGACGCATTACATCTACAACATTTCCTTTGTGGAAACGCCCAAGTTCAACTACGCGGCGGCGTTGTCGGTGTTTATCCTGGTGGTCGTGGCCGTCCTGTCTGCTATCCAGATGAAAGTAGGTGACAAACGTGACTAAAGGCAAAAAGATTTTGGCCCATGCCGTGTTGATTCTGGCCAGTTTCCTGTCGGTCTTTCCGCTGTACTACATGCTGTGCGGCGCTACCAACCCCAGCATTGATGTCGTGCGCGGCAAACTGATCCCCGGCACCTACTTGGTGGAAAACTTCAAGTCGCTGATTGCCAACCAGAATTTGGGGCTGGCCATGGCAAACTCCTTCCGCAATGCCATCCTGATGACCTTCATCACGCTGCTGGTCTGCTCCATCGCCGGTTACGGCTTTGAGATCTACCACGACAAGGCCAAGGACGCCCTGATGAGCGTGCTGCTGCTGGCCATGATGCTGCCGTTCGTAGCCATCATGATCCCGCTGTTCAAGATGATGTCCCACTGGGGGCTGGTCAACAGCTGGGCAGCTTTCGTTCTGCCCTCCATCTCGACCCCGTTCATGATCATGCTGTTCCGCCAGGCGTCGAGGTCCTTCCCCAATGATATTATCGAGGCTGCCCGTCTGGACGGCCTGAGCGAGATTGGCATCTTCTTCCGTATGTTCGTGCCCATCATGCGCTCCACCTACGGCGCGGCCATGACGGTTACCTTCATGAATGCCTGGAACAGCTACCTCTGGCCGAAGATCATCTTCCAAAACAATGCCTCTATCACGATGCCCATGCTGGTTGCCAACCTGAAGAGCGGCTACAGCGTCGATTACGGCATGCTGATGCTGGGTGTCCTCATCTGCACGCTGCCCACTGCCATCATCTTCCTCTGCCTGCAAAAGAGCTTTGCCAACGGCATTACGGGTGCAGTCAAATGACCGCACGTGATGTCTGTCTCTCCCCTGCCGAGTGGGAAAATGCGCTGGTGCAATTGCAGCTGGCCAAACAGCTGGGACTTATCGACGATGCCAGTCCCGAAGCGCTGGAAGCCCGCCGTCAGGCCAAAAATGCTGAGAACGCCCGGCTGCAAGCCGCCGGCACGGTGTTTTACGGCCCGCGGCAGTACGCCCCGGCCATGTACCTGCAATATGAGCTGACCCGTTTTAAGCTGGACTTTGCCCAGCCCACGGCAGCCATCCGAGCGCTGCCTGTCTGCCCTGTCATCACAGAAGAGCAGAAACAGGCGTACTATCGCAACAATCCAGATCTTTTTACCCGCTATTGGGGCGACAGCTTCCCCTATGAGGACGTGGAGCAGATCATTGAAAAACGGCTGCGAGAGGAGGCGTATGATGCCCTTGTGCAAGACCTATTACGTCAACGCTGAAACCGGCCGCGACAGTTTCGACGGCCTGAGCGAGGCCACCGCTTTTGCCAGCCTGCGTGCCGTTAATCGCCTGACTTTGCAGCCCGGAGATCGAGTACGGCTGGCCTGCGGCAGTGTGTTTGCGGGGCAATACCTGCACCTGACCTGCTGCGGCAGCAAAGATGCCCCCATTGTGGTGGGCGCTTACGGCGACGGCCCTGCCCCGCGCATTGACGCCGACGGGCAGGGCATCTGGTACCAGGATTATGGCTGCCAGTTGGACAGCCCCACCCATGTGTACCGGGGCTATGTTTCCTCGGCCGTGCTGCTGTACGATGCCGCGTATGTGACCGTGCAGGACTTAGAAATTACCAACCACAGCGGTGCCGTTTTGGGCGAGAGTTACTCCCAGCCCGACAAGATGGAGCGCACCGGCGTGGCTGTGGTGGCCAAGGACAAAGGCACATGCCGCGGCATTACGCTGCGCGATCTCGTCATCCACGATGTGAACGGCAACGTCTACGACAAGCACATGAACAACGGTGGCATCTACATGACTGCCCTGTCCCCTGCCGACGAAGCCGCCACCGGCCCGGCCCGCTTTGCCGATGTGCTGGTGGAGGGCTGTTACCTCTACCGCGTCAGCCGCTGGGGCCTGGCGGTGGGCTACACCTACGCCCACGCCCACTTTCAGGGGGCGGCGCTGGAAGAAGCCCCGTTCCTCAAGTACGGCCACGAGAATGTGACCATCCGCGACAACTACGTAAAGCTGGCCGGTGGCGATGGCATCACCGTGATGTACGCCCTGCGCCCGCTGGTGGAGCATAACACCGCTGATTCCGTAGCCTGTGAGATCAACGACCGCGTATATTCCCACCCCGACGACCGCGCCGGCAAAGTGGCGGCGGGCATCTGGCCCTGGAAATGCAAGGATGCACTGTTCCGCTGCAACGAAGCCGCCGACACCCGCCTGAACCAGGACAGCATGGCTTATGATGCCGACTCCGGCGACGGCACGGTGTACGAGTACAACTTCAGCCGCCAGAACGAGGGTGGCTGCGTGATGTTCTGCCTGCAGGAAGCCATCCACAATACCTTCCGCCACAACGTCAGTTTTGACGATTTGGGCGGCACCATCAGCCCCTCGGAGAACCCGGACGCGCTGATTACCGACAATGTGTTCTATGTGCGGGACGGCGTGCCCTTCGTCCGCCCACAGATGGGCGGCGGCAATTACACCGCCGAGAACAACACGTTTTTGCCCCTGGACAAGTTTACCCCCTGAATAGCGGCAGTCTCTCCCCTGCCCTATCATCCCTGAATAAGCCCAAAACAAACACCCCCTGCCTTGCTTTTGCACAAGGCAGGGGGTGTTTGTTTTGTGAATAGGGTATTATTTAGGAGAGGTAAGTTTGAGAAAATGTCAACAAATTATTTGTTGGCGGCGTAGTCGGTCCACAAGCCTGCAAAGCGGGTCAGCAGCTCGGTACGGTCAATCTCGCCAGCCAGGTACAGGCTCCACAGCTCGCCAATGCCAGTACGGACGGTCTCAGGCACGTAAGCCTGCAGAGAAGTAGCGGACTTGCCCTCAGCCATCAGCTGAGAAACTTGGGCGCTCAGGCAGCCAACGCGATCAACAGAAGCATCGGCCTTGGTGCTGACAGGCAGGCTGCCCATCATGTCCATATACCAGTTGGTAGCGGCTTCGCTGGTGGCCATCCACAGGACCAGCTCTTTGGCTTCTTCGGGGTGCTTGCTGGTCTTGCTGACGCAGATGTTGATCAGGTCAGTGGACAGCTTGTTACGAGAGGCATCGTTGGTCAAAGGAACGTAGGACTGCACAACGTAGTCTTCCATAGCGGGGTTGATGTTGCGGATGTTGGACAGCTCCCAGGAGCCTTCGTCGGTGATCATAGCGGCCTTCTCGGTGAAGAAGTCGTTACGAGCGGTCTGCTTGTCGGTGGTCAGGGCGTCTGCGTTGCCGTACTTCATGGTCAGGTCATAGAAGTCGACCATAGCATTCCAGTCAGCATCGTTCACGATGTCCATATCCTCGCCGGCCTTGAGCTGATCGACATAATCAAAGGCATTGTCCTTGATCATGGCGGGGACCATGCCGTAGTGGTAGGTCAGGGTCAGCTTGTCCTCTTTGTAGTGGTTCACGAACGGCTGGATGCCAACGGCCTCCAGATCCTCGCACAGCTGTTTCAACTCATCAAAGGTCGTCGGGGTGGTCTCCCAGCCGGCTTCTTTCAGATAGTTCATGTTGTACAGGATGCCGTAGCCCTCAGTGGTTAGAGGAACGTGATAGAACTCGCCCTCATAGTAGCCGGCATCGATGGCAGACTGGGGAATACCGCCCTCTTTCAGGGGTTCGACCAAGTCTTCAACGTTCAGCAGGTGGGGTGCCCATTGGATGGTGCTCTCGCCGTAGTTGACGTCGAAAACATCGGGCATCTCATCGGCAGCCAGCTTGCTTTTCAGCAGGTCAGAGCCGGTGGAGGAGCTGGTCAGCTCCCACTCTAGGGTCACGTTGGGGTGCTCAGCCTCGTAGGCAGCGGTCAGCTCATCAATGTGATCTGCCCACTGGCCCAGAGACATCATGCAGTGCAGCGTGATCTTCTCACCAGAGTCCGCAGTAGCGGTGGAAGTAGAAGTCTCGGCGCTGGTGTTGGTGTCAGCAGCGGTTTCGCTCGAAGCAGCCGCACTGCTGCCGCAAGCAGCCAACGACATCATCATGCCGCCAGCCATCAGAAGAGAAATTGCCTTTTTCATGTTGTCCTCCCTATTTTACTTTATTATATTACAGACCTTTCGGTCTTGCAACCTTTGGGAAAGCGGGCATCAGCCCTTAACGGCGCCGGCAGAGATGCCTTCCAGCACGTTTTTCTGCAGCAAGGTAAAAACAATCAGCATCGGGATCAGTGAGAGGGTCAGGGCAGCCAGGGCAGTATCCCAGGCGTAGAAGGCCTCGTTGAACATCGACTGCATCGACAACTGGATGGTGCGCAGCGCGGGACGGGTCAGCATCATCTGGGTCATCAGATAGTCGTTCCAGTACCAGAAGATGTTGATGATGGAGAAGGTCATGACGGCGGGTTTGATCAGCGGGAAAACCACTCGCCAGAACAGCATCAGCGGAGAGCAGCCGTCAATGATGGCAGCCTCCTCAATTTCCAGCGGCACCGACTTGGTAGCGCCAAACACCAGGAAGATGCTGATGGGCAGGCTGAACGCCCAGAAACAAACCGCCAGGCCCCAGATGCTGTTCATCAGGTGCATGGCCTTGGCCACCTTGGCAAAGGGAATCATGACCGCCTGGAACGGGATAGCCATAGAGCCGATCATGAACAGGTAGATGGGCTTGGTGAACTTGTTGAAGTGGCGTGCGAACCAGTAACCAGCCATAGAACCCAGGATGACTGGGCCGATGGTGGAGAGGACCGTGACCGCCGTGGTGTTCCACAGTGCGCGGCCAAACTTCAGGCGGGTCCAAGCGGTGGTGTAGTTATCAAAGCTGAAATGCTTGGGCAGTGCAAAACCGTCCGCTGCAATTTCGCTAAGCGGTTTAAAAGAGTTTACGACGATGAAGTAGAACGGGCTGAGCATGATCACCAGCGCAATGGCCAAGAAGATCCAGGTGACAGTCTTGTTCAGTTTACTGCGGGTATACATTAGGACTGCACCTCCTTACGGCTGGTGATGGCCACCTGCAGCAGTGTAATGCCGATGACAATCAGCGCCATGATGATGGCCTTGGCAGAGCCGTAGCCCAGCTGGTTCTCCGAGAAAGCAGTGGTGTAGACGTTCATCGTGATAGCCTCCGAAGAACGGTACGGGCCGCCGCCTGTCAGGGCCAGGTTGACATCGTAGACCTTGAAGGAGTTGAGCAGAGAAAGGAAGAGACACTCGGTAATGCTGGGCATCAGCAGCGGCAGCACGATGCGGGTCAGCTGCTGGCGGGCGTTTGCACCATCTATAATGGCTGCCTCCAGATAGTCACTGGGAATGGTGGTCAGACCGGCAACGTAGATGATCATCATATAACCGGCCATGCCCCAGATCTGCACGATTGCCATGCCCCAGAAAGCGGTGGAGGGGGTACCCAGCCAGGGGAGATTGAAGATGCCCCAGCCGAGTTTCTCGCCCAGGTAGGGGAAGATGTTCAGGAAGATGAACTGCCATACAAAGCCGAGGATGACACCGCCGATCAAACGTGGCAGGTAGAACGCGGCACGCATGAAGTTGCGGAACGGGACCTTCTTGGCCAGGCCGTATGCCAGCCAGAAACCAATCAGGTTGCTGAACACCACCACGACCAGTGTGTTTTTAAAGGTGAACAGCAGCGATTTCCAGTACCGCGGATCACTGGTGAACAGTTTAATGTAGTTGGAAATGCCTACAAAGTGGGCTTTCTCTGCAATACCGTTCCAGTCGGTGAAAGAGTAGCCGATACCCATGATGAGGGGCAGCACTTCCAGCGTAAAGAACAGAAACAGTGTCGGCCCCAAAAACAGCACGTAGTTTGCTATAAGGCGCCTTCTCTTGGTCTTTTGGACATCCGTCATTTCAGACCCTGCCTTTCGTTGTTTGTTTTGCGTATCTTGTAACGCAGTATACACCGTAGAGGCGGCGGGTTAAACGCACAATTTTGTCGGCGAAAGTAGACAATTTTGTCATCTTGCCGGGCACAGCTGCCCACCATATTGCTTTTTCGCCTGTGGGCGCCCTATAATATTAGGTAGACAATTCACGCAAAAGGTTGTGCCTTATGAAAAAACGCTATCTGCCCAACGCCACCGTGCAGCAAAAATTAGTTTTACTGCTGTTGATCAGCATATTGGCCCCCATGATTTTGTTTGCCTGCGTGTTCCGCATTTACAGCCGCCGGGAATTTACCGAGCAAAGCCTTTCCTCGATGCGGTCGGGCATGCACTCCTCGGTATCCTCTTTGCAGGACCAGCTGCAGCTTATCACCTATGCAGAGCGAAGCATCTACGCCAATGATAAGGTCATGTCGGCCCTGGCCGGAGATGGCCATTACAGCAGCATTGCCGAGCAGCAGGCCACCGAGGATTATATCTTTAACATGCTGCGCAGCATCAACTCCATGGTCACCGATGCCAGCGTCATCCATCTTTCCGCCTACCACCTGGGGACGGATTACTACCTGACCAAAAACTTTGACCAGTACAGCCTGCCCCTTATCTCCCCTGCCGTGCGGGACAATGTACAGGCTTACAGCAGCTATCTGCAGCCGGGCCGGTATTCAGCTGCACACTTCATCTCCTCAATTGAGGATACTGCGTTTACGATCTGCCTGCCGCTGTATGACCCTCCATCTATTACTGACTCCATCGGTCTGCTGGAAGTTGCCATCTCCCGCTCCCGGCTGGAGAGCCTGTGCGCCAGCCTGTTTGATGAAGCCGACGGGGAAAGTCTGCTGGTGCTGACCGAGGATAACGAACCGCTTTACCAATCCGGCGAGCTGGGAAACAACCGTTACGTCCATCTGCTTGCCAATATAGAGGATGAAAACGAGGTCCACACGATCTCCTACGACGACGGCGTGACCGTATTGTACGAGCATGTGCGGTTCAAGACCGTCAACCTGAAAGTGGCCCGCATCGTACCCGTTATGCGGCTGAGCAGTAAGGTGGACAGTTTTATCACCGGCCTGATGGTTCTATTGATTGCGCTGCTGGCTATGGCCGCCCTTTTGATGTGCCTGTGCACGGTGCAGTTTACCGGCCCGCTGCGCAAATTGACCGCCTACACCTGCGCCGTGCGGGACGGCGATTTGAGTGCCCGGATGGAAGATTTCATCGTCTACAAAGCCCACGATGAGATTGGCACCCTGATCACCGATATTCAGGACATGGTGCAGGCCATCCACCGCTATATCATCCGCCAATACCAGCTGAACGCCGAAAACAAGGACATCCAGTTGAAGATGCTGCAGGCGCAGATCAACCCGCATTTTCTCTTTAACACCCTGCAATGCCTGGCCGGGCAGGCGCTGGAAGTAAACTCCATGCAGCTGTACAACGCCATCGCCTCGCTGGGGCAGATGATGCACTACGCTATGGACACCGACAAGATCATGGTCAGCTTGCAGGAAGAGAAAGACTACGCAGCTTCGTACTTGATGCTGCAGCGGCTGCGTTTCCCAGTACGGCTGCATGAGCAGTGGCAGATCAGCGAAAAGGCGTTGGACTTCCCGGTGCCCAAGATGGTCCTGCAGCCGCTGATTGAAAACGCGGTGCGGCATGGCGAAATCCTGAAATCGGACGACCATACCCTGACCGTTTACGCCGATGTACTGCGTGGCGGGTTGGCACTGCGCATTACCGACGACGGCATCGGGGCCAACGTCGAAACAGTAAAAGCCTTGCAGAATCGCCTTAACGCCCTGTATGATGGGCTGCGTTCGGCTTCGATGCGGCAGGACACTGCGCTTACCCTTTCGGATACGGGAAGCGAAAAAGAGGATCTGCAGGACCTGCAAAGGAACGTGCAAAGCCTGCAAACGCATATCGGCCTGCAAAATGTGTACCAGCGCCTGCTGCTGCGGTGCGGCTGGGATTGTGCCTTCCAGGTACGTAGGCTGGAGCCACACGGCTTTGAAGTAGCTTTGTTTATCGAAAGGGGAATCGAGGATGAAGATCCTGTTAGTTGATGATGAGCCCCATGTTATCCGTGCCATCCAGCAGTTGGTGGATTGGGATGCCCTGGGCATCGACACGGTGCTGAAAGCCAGCTCAGGCCGCAAGGCGCTGGACCAGATGGAACTGTACGTGCCGGAAATCCTGCTTACCGACGTAGTGATGCCGGATATGACCGGCCTGGACCTCATCAAGACCGTCCACAGCACCTACCCGGAAACCAAAATATTAATGATCAGCGGCTACAGTGATTTTGAGTATATCCACACCGCTATGCTCAACGGCGGCATGGATTACCTGCTCAAACCGCTGGCCCCGGCTGCACTGACGGCGGGCATTCGCAAGGCCCGGGATGCCTGGGAAAAAGAGGATGCCGAGCGCAGCACCAAGCGCCGCAACAAACAGACGATGCAGCGCATTTCCCACCTGGCGATTGAGAACCTGCTGGAGAAGTATTTCTATCAGGGCAGCCCATCTGGCGTGCATACCGAGCTTGTCAACCTGTTGCCGGAACTGACCGCCGCGGGCAGCTGCCAGCTTTGCGTGCTGGACCAGCACTACTGTTATCAACCCGCCGGGAGCGAACTGCCGGATATGGAGCTGATTGAGTCCACCCTGCGGGAGATCCTGCGCCGGTACGAAAGCGGGTATCTAATCCACTATTCCGCCAAGCCAGGGCAAAGCATCCTGTTCATTTACCGCCGCCAGGAGGAGACCCTGCAGGCGTTGGAGCGCAGCATGACGCAGATCAACGCTCACACCCACTTGATCCTACATCTGGGCATTAGCGAGCTGCTGCCCTTCCCGCTGTGTTTCCGCCAGGCGTATGAGCAGGCCGTCTGCGCTTTTTTCTACGTCCTTGCCGGCCGCACGCCCCGTGCCCTGGTGTACTGGAACCCCGATATGCCGCTGGATGCTCCGCAAGAGCCCGTCAACGCGGCGGCGCTCTTTTCCTGCATCCTGGGCGGCGACGCCAAAAAACTGCGCAGCGCCGTGCAGCTCTTTAGCGAGGAATATATCCGGGAAAATCTCTCCCTTGGCAGGCTGGACACTATCCTGACGGACCTGCACGGGCAGTTCGCTGTGTGGCATGGCAGTTTGCAGCAGCGCTATGACGGTTACAAACTGATGTCCCCGGAGCCTTTGCTTTGGGCGGATTGTGCCGACGCGCGCGGCATGCTCTCCCCTGCCCGCTTTTGCGACGCGCTGTACAAGCGCCTGGAGGTTATGCAGGACCAGCTGCGGCGATCGCCCTCCGATATGCGCATTCGGCAGGTGGTGCAGTATCTTGAGGATAACTACGCCGTACCTTTCAGCCAGGAGGAATGTGCCGCCCGCTTTTACATGAACCGCGAATACCTCTGCCGCCTGTTTACCAAAGAGCTGGGCGTCAGCATGGTCAACTACTTAAACGAGATCCGCATCCGCCACGCCAAAGAGCTGCTGGCCAACGATGCACTGCCCATTAAGGATATTGCCCATCAGGTGGGCTATGAGGACGAAAAGTACTTTGCCCGCCAGTTCAAGCGGCAGGAAAATGCCACCCCCGCCGAATACCGCGCCCGGTTGATCTCTCGCTGGGCCGAACAATAAAAAAGTACAGAAACACCGCCCTACGGAGCCTGTCCGCAAGGCGGTGTTTCTGTGTATATTAAACGGAGTGGATAGCTGGATTAATAATCGTTCAGCTCAGCCTCGGTGGGCTCGATGAACTGGATAGGACTCTCCTTGCGGGTGTACTGCTCAAACCAGACGTAGTACAGCTCCTTGCCGGGGGCAGAGGGGATCATAGAGTGATCCAGGCCGGCGGGGATGAAACTCCAGTCACCGCCATGGCAGGTGATCTCGTCGTTGTCCTGAACCTTCAGCTTGAAGTCGGAGTTGCCGATGCAGTAGTTCCACTGATGAACGCCGGTGTGGCCCTTCTCGATGGTGCCCTCGTCAACGCCCTCCTGGCCGAATGCATGGCAGACGCCCAAGCTGACACGGCCAACATTGCGGCCGGGCAGGATCATCCAGTTATGGGTCGTGGGGCCCTTGCAATCCTGCACATACTCGGGGCAGTTGCTGACGGATGCGAAGAACGGCAGGCGGTAGTGGCACTCGCTGTAGATCTTCTTGTCGTAGTCGTTCATGTCAACGACCAGGCGCATGATGTCCATATCGGTAACAGCATGGATAGCGTAGTCGCCGCCGTCCAGGTCGGCGATGAAGAAAGCTAACTCGTTGATGTTGTAGCTGTTCTCGGGGGTGCAGACATAGCCCTTGCCCATGCCGAAGATGTAAATGACGGTCTTATCGCTGTACTTCTCGGCGGGGATGTAGGTGGCACCAGCCTGCAGGTTCAGCTTGTAGTGATGATGACCCTTAAAATTGCCGGGCAGCACCTCAACTTCGCTGATGCCATTTTTAAAATCGCGCTGAATGTCTTTGTTTTCGATGTACTTGAATGCCATGATTAGAACCTCCTGCTTATCGATTCACGGTTTCCGTGTTGGCTCTATCATAGTATTTTCAAGGCTTTCCCACAACTTGCGATTTTGCGTTTACGGTGGACTATTTTGACATCCAGATGGCTGTGCCTTTCCCTGTGCGCCGTGCTGTTACAGCCCGGCCAGCTTTTGCAGGCGGGCTTTGGCCAGGCGGTTGAAAAAGTAGATCACGCGGCCCACGCCGATCATGGAAAGGACCGTGCCCAGACCGATCGCCAGCGAGCAGACCACGCAGAACGCATCGAAGCAGTTTTTGGAAAAGCCCAGCTCCTTGCCGAAACGCTCGGCCAAACTGCTGACGATGCCGTCGCCGGGGTTGGGGATGAGCTGCATGTCCACCGTCATGGCCGCGCCAATGCCGGTAAACAGGATGCCCAGCACAAGCACCAGCAGGTCGGTGAGAAAAAAGCCGCTCTGGTAGCGGATGCCATACTGGAACAGCGCCATGAACCGGGTGAACACGATACTGACTACGATCTGCAGCAGGTCGATCCATCGGCGGTTCTTACCTTTAATAATAAACTGTGCCGCCACAAGCGCGCAGTAGGTCACCAGCGTCAGGTTGGCAAAGTCCATCCCGGTGCCCCGACTGACAGTGTACGGTACCGACACAATGGCCGACGCCCCCAGCCCGGCCTGGGTATTCAGCGTAATGCCCAGCGCCAGCAAGATCATGCCCAACAGATAAATTATCACACGTGCCGTTGTTTTACTTTTGTCTTTCGTATCCATTTTCCTGCCTCAAACTTTGCTTGATTTTTCTTCCCACCCATTATAATCCCAGTTTCGGCAAGATACAAGACAAGATGCCCGCCGATTAGATATGCCATTACTTATTGCCAAAAAAACGAAGCCATCCTGGGGAAAGTGCCAGGATGGCTTCGTTTAGATTCTATCGGCCGAATATGAGTTTTTTATTGCAGCTGTGCTTCTACTTCCTCGCGGGTGGGCATGGAGCGGATGGCGCCACGGCGGGTCGTGACCAGCCGTGCAGCAGCACTGGCAAAGCTGATCATCTCGGCCAGCTGCGCTTCGGTCAGGTCATCCAGACCGTGGTCCAGTACATAGGCCAGCACGCAACCGCAGTAGGTGTCCCCTGCCCCGGTGGTCTCGATGACCTTGCCGTGGCCAATACTGGGACGTTGGACCCGAAGGTCTTTGTAGTAAGAGACGCTGCCCTCAGGGCCAAGCGTTACATTGAACAGCTTGATGTTCGGGTACTGTTGGCGCAGCATCTGGGCACCCTTGGTCTGGTCGGTCTCCCCAGTCAGGAATTCCACTTCGTTATCGGCAATCTTTAAAATATCGCACTGGGCTAGACCCCATTCGATTTGAGCTTTTGCCTCAACCAAATCATCCCACAGCGGTGGGCGCAGGTTCGGGTCAAAGGAGACAAGATTTCCCGCCGCCTTGGCGCAGACGATGGCCTTATGGGTAGCTCCCCGCACTGGTTCGTTGGTTAACGAGAGCGTACCAAAGTGAAAAATTCTGGAATCCCGAATTAAATCTTCCGGCACTTCGTCAGCCGTCAGCATGCAATCCGCGCCCGGGGAGCGGTAGAAGGAAAAGTCCCGGTCCCCGTCGGGGGCGGTATGCACAAAGGCCAGGGTCGTGGGCACTTTCGGGGCCACGGCCAGGCCGCGCAGGTCGATGCCTGCCTGCTCAGCCACGCTTTTCAGCATAGCACCGTGGAAGTCGTTGCCAATCTTGCCCACAAAGGAGGTTCTCTTGCCCAGCTTGGCCAGCATGGCCAGCACGTTGCAGGGGGCACCGCCGGGGCTGGCCTCAAAGATTGGGTTGCCCTGCGGGGAATGGCCGTTCTCGGTAAAGTCCACCAATAGTTCGCCAAGGGCCACTACATCAAACATCGATTTGTCCCCTTTCTATGGTGATGGGGTCGAGTTTCCATCCCGTAAGTGTACAGGGGGAATCTGCATGCATCGCCAACGCGATTTTATCGCTGTCTGGGTAAAAACGCGTCGTGAATACTTTTTCGCCTTCGTTTACAAAAATCTCTACGCTGGAAGTATCGACCCATATGCGCAGATTTTTCACACGTTCAGCTTTGGCTTTGCGTTCCGTGCGGCCGCAGCCGGTATTATCACTGAACCACAGCTTCTGTTCCGCATCCTTTTCCCGGAATGAAAAGTGCAGACCACTTCCAAAATCCAGAGTAAAAGAGCCGTTCTGCGGGTTTTGCAATGCCAGCTCACAAGGCAGAGGCAGTACGGCGTGGTCTTCCACTGTAAAAGGTTGGCGACGCAGTTGTGAAAGCTCCTCCACAGGCATCTGACGTAAGATGCCGTTTCTTTCGGTCACAACACGCGGCAATGTCTGGGCGTGCTGCCACCCATAGGGAATCGTCGGGTTGCTGTATCCCGCCAGGGCATCCATTCCCATCCAGCCGTACAAAATCTGGCGGTCATCCGGTGCCGTGAAGGTCTGCGGTGCATAAAAATCGAACCCCTTATCCCACTCGGTATATTGGAAATGTGGTGCGCCGCGCAGCGGAGACCAGACGGATTGAAAGATATTGGCGTAGCAGTACTCTTCTGCGGCTATTCCCTGCGGCGATACCGAAAGATAGTACGCGCCATTCATTATAAAAATGTCTGGGCATTCCCACATATAGCCAAAGGACTGGGCTGGGCGCAGCAGCTGCTCAAACTGCCAATGCTCGAGATCGTGCGAGCGGTACAGCAGCAGTGCGCCAGTTTTCTCGGTCGTTTGCGCACCGATAACCATCCGATAGTCTTTTCCGTCTTTCCACACCTTTGGGTCACGGATCTGGCAGCTGCAAGTTTTGGGATAATCCCGTGGATCAATCACGACCTGCTTTTCAGAAAAGTGAAAACCGTCCTCGGAGGTTACATGCACGATGGAAAAAGCTCGTGACGGTTCACCCTGTAAAAACAGGTTGCCGGAGAAAAAGAGATGTAAGACATCTCCGGCCACAATGGCGGAACCAGAATATTCACCGTGGCAATCAAAGGGCTCATCCGGTAGCAGCGGTGCGCCCCAGTAGGTCCAGTGCAGCAGATCCAGGCTGGTATAGTGGCCCCAGCATTTCAAGCCACCCGCCGGGCTGGCGGGCGCATACTGAAAAAACACATGCCACAGCCCCTTGAACCAGCACAACCCGTTAGGGTCGTTCATAAAGCCGGTGGGCGGCATCAGGTGCAGCCGAAGGCGCCATTTGTCATATGTAGTTTCACGCTGTTTCTGCTCCTGTGCAGCTACATGCTGTCGCAGTGCGATAGTAAGAACATTCATAACCGATCAGCCTTTCAGGCCAGAAGTGCTGATGCCCTCGACAAGATATTTCTGGAAGAAGATGAAAATCAGCACGGCTGGCAGGATAGAAAGCGTGGACATGGCAAACATGGCGCCATAGTCCGAGGAAGAGCTGGGGTCGCAGAAGAGTTTCAGCGCCAGGCAGACAGGATAATTCTCGGTGCTGTTGATGTACAGCAGGGCGGACAGAAAATCGTCCCAGCGCCACATGAAGGAGAAGATAGCACCTGTGATTAGTGCCGGAACCATCAGCGGCAGGATGATGCGGCCAAATACGCCGTAATAGCTGCAGCCGTCTATGACAGCCGCCTCATCCAGTTCGCAGGGGATGCCGTCGATGAAATTTTTCATCAGATAGGTGAAAAAGCCCTGCGTTGCAAAGAAGAACGGTACGATCAGCGGCAGATAGGTACCGACCCACCCCAGCTTCTGATACCATAGATATTGCGGAATCATCAGCACCTGCGCGGGCAGCATCATGGTCACCAGCATGGCCGCAAACAGGATCTTTTTGCATTTAAAATTGCAGCGCGAAAAGCCATATGCCACAATGGCAGAGGAAAGCAACGTACCAATGGTTGCCAGAATGACCAGGAAAAACGAATTGCTGAAGAATTTGCCGAATGTAAACGAGCCAATACCACGCCAGCCATTAGCGTAGTTTTCCAGCGTGAATTGTTCCGGAATCAAAGACCCTGCCGTCTGGAAGATGCTCGAGGTCGGTTTAAACGAACTGCAGACCATCCAGACCAGCGGATAGATCATGATAAGACCAATGCTGCACACGATTACATGGTACAGCACCTTGCCAAGCTGCTTCTTTGCGTGCATAATCAGATACCTCCCTCATAGACCCAGAACTTTTTGGTAGCAAACAGGATCGCCGTGATTGTGCCAATGACCAGCAGCATGATCCAGGCAAGCGCCGCGCCATAGCCGGTGTTGTAAAACTCAAACGATTGCTGATACATATACACGGTGTAGAACAGCGTGGAGTTCATCGGCTTGCCCTGGGTAATGATGTAACACTGGGTAAAAGCCAGGAACCCATTGATCATCTGCATGACGAGATTGAAAAAGATGGTCGGCGTCAGCAGCGGCAGCGTGATTTTAAAGAAGGTGCGCGGCTTATTGGCACCGTCGATTTCCGCGGCTTCATACAACGAGGTCGGGATCTGCTTTAAAGCTGACAGAAAAATCAGCATAGAGGAACCGAACTGCCAGATGGACAGTAAAATCAGCGTCCAGATTGCCGTTCTGGTGTTGCCAAGGAAGGGATAATTGGTGCCCAGGATTTGATTGATGACACCGTCCGTAGCAAACATGCGTTTCCACAGGATCGAGACAGCGACCGAACCACCGATGATAGACGGCAGGTAGTAGGCCGCCCGGTAGAAAGCGTTAGCCTTCGAGGTTTTCTGCAGCAGCAGGGCAACGATTAGGGCAAACAGCAGGCGCAGCGGGACCGACACCAGGGCAAAGAAGAACGTCACCCTCATAGAAGTCCAGAACAGAGGGTCCGCTGTAAAAGCATTGATATAGTTTTTCAGCCCCGCAAAGGTCGGGGTGGACAGGACGCTGTAATTGCACAGTGAGTAGTACAGGCTCATACCCATGGGGATAAGCAGAAAGCCGAACAGGCCGATAATAAACGGTGCAGTGCACACAAGCCCGGCAACATGCTCCTGGTTCAGCGTCTGCGCTAGGGTTTTGGATGATGTTTTCACGCGGGAACTCCTCCTTAGGCTACATTTGGCTACAAAAAGGGCCGGGCCGAGCATTCTTTTGCCCAACCCGGCAACATTCAGAAGAAATTATAGATTTTTCTGCAATCAGCCAGCCTTGGCTGCCAAGAACGCATTGCCCTGGGTGAAGAACTGCTCCGAGGCTTCCTGCGCGGTGATTTGGCCGTAACAGAGTTGCTCTTCCAACTGCTTGAGCAGGTTGATGGCCTCAGAGGTGCCCTCCGGCGGAGCGACATTGATCTGGGAGCAGTTGGGGGCGATTACGTCCTTGATGAAGGTCATACCTTTCTGGGTCCCCTCGTCCAGCTCAGGGGCGATGGCATCGGCCACTTCAGTACTGGCCGGGACGCCGCGCTCTGCGAGCAGGATCTTGTTGGCGTCAACAGAGTTGGTGAAGAAGTTGATGACCTTTGCAGCCTCAGCGGGATCTTTGCTGTCAGAAGAAACGCAGAAGAACTGGCCGGGTTTGAGGTAGTTGGACTTTTGGGTATTATCACTGGGCCAGGTGGTGATGCCCAGTTCCATGCTATCCGGGGCAGCGGCCTGGATAGCACTCAGGGAGTTGGTCCACAGGAAGGTGCACCAGGAGCGGTTAGCGGGATCAGAACCATAGACAAGCGGATCCTGCTCAATGGTGCCGATGTTGCGCTCTGCAAAAGAGCTGGCGGGGAGCATCCAGCCTTCCTTAATGCCATCCTCAAACACGCCGAAGTACTGATTGAAGTCATCAGCCGAAGCAGCGCCAAGCTTACCGTCTTCAAACAGCGTGATGTCCTTGGCGCGCAGCACATATTCCAGGTTGTTTTCGCCCTGGTTATAGTAATAATTGCTCTTGTACCCGGTCTTTTCGTAAACTTCCTTGCACAGAGCCTTGAATTCATCAACCGTCATGTTGTCTTTCACGGTGATGCCGTTTTCGTCCAGCAGGGTCTTGTTATAAACCAGTGCCGGGGCGTTTTCGCCGATGCAGATTGCGTACAAGCCGCCGTCGGCACCTTTGCCGGTGTTCAGGATGCCCTCATCGATATTGGAAACATCCAGCGTACCATCCTCCACATAGGAGGTCAGATCCGTCAGCAGACCATTCTTGATGTACTGGTCCAGATATTTGTAGTCCATCTGGATGATATCCGGCAAAGCTTTACCGGCGGAGGCAGTGGCCAGTTTATTCCAGTAGTCAGCCCATTCAGCAACCTGCGGGTCAAAGGTAACGCCGGAGTTCTGCTCGGCATACAGGTCGAGGGTTGCAATGGTGCGCTCGTTGCGGGTCTGGTTGCCCCACCAGGTAACGGTCAGTTTCTTATCGCCGGACGTTTCGCTGGTGGTGGATTCTGCCGTAGAGGAAGCATCTGCCGTGGACGCGGCAGCAGAATTGCTGCTGCCGCAGGCTGCCAGGCTGAGTGCCATGGCACCGGCCAAAGCCGCCGCTGTGATCTTTTTCAGTTTCATTGTTTTCTCCTTCCGTAGTGAATCGTTTCCTGGAGCTTTGCGCTCCCTTTCTTGATTGCAGCTTTATTGTAGCAGGTTGGATTTTTAAATTGAATCCGAAAAACCGAGGTGTTTTTCAGAAAATCCGAGGTGTTGGTCGTGGGTGCTTTTCATCGCTTTTCGTATATGCTAAACTATTATATAAAGTAAGCCGCTCGAATTCAACGGCCTGCACGCAGGGAGAAGAAAAGATGAATTTACGCAGATTTTTGCAGGATGTTCCGCTAAAAAAGAAAATTCAGCTTGTGGTCGGGTTTCTTGTGCTTACATTTATTGCCTGCTTTTCACTGGGCATCGAACTTGTATCGCACGCTGCTAATACGAATTTGCAGGAATCCGCAATCGCCAGCCTGTCCGGTGCGGGCGCGCAGATTTCCCGCCAGCTGACTACGCTGGAGGATATTTCTTACATGATTCTGGCAGACAGCACCGTGCAGGATGCCCTTGCCAAGGCATCGCTGCGCGACAGCGACTATTTCCAGTATCGCCGCAGCTTTGAGGCCATGCACAGCATTGTGCAGTATTACCAGAACCAGTTTGGCAGCAACTATCTGGACTGCATCTGCGTTGTCAACGACTATTACTCTACCTATAGTGCTTCGCCATATATTTCATCTTTGCCGGACGACGTTATTCAGGACCTCTCCGCACAGGCGGCTGCAGCTGACGGCGCGCCGGTGTTTGTCACCGACTATATCCAGGATTATGACCTGTTTTTAGTGCGTGAGATTCGGGAGATTGACGACCTTTCGCTGCGGCCGCTGGGTTTTATGGTCTTGTGCATCGATCTGGAAGACCTTGTAAAGGATACGATCGCCTGGACAAGCCAGTACAGTGAGCCAGACTTTTACATTTTTGATGGCCAGCGTCTTGTCTATCGCTCAACTTCCGCCGACGCTATTACAGCACCGCATGATTTCAGCCAAAAGAGTTTTTTGGTGGAGAGTCATGCCGGGGCGTCCCATTTCTTTGTACAAAAGATCCTTGACCTGACAGGGTGGAGCTGCGAAATTTCCATTCCCTACGATGCCATCAACCATTCCATCAAAGCAGCCACACTGCTGTCCTTCTGTATCATGGTGCTGGTGTTGTGTTGCATGACCCTGCTGTCTGATCGCATTTTGGATACAATTACCGTGCGGGTATCGGCGATTCATGCCAAAATGCAGCGCTTTGGTACGGATCATCATAACCTGCCGGAACCGCCGCCGGATGGCTGTTACGGAAAAGATGAAATCGGCTGCTTAGACCAGCAGTTTGACCAGATGGCGCACCAGATCTGCGAACTGATCGACAAGAACTATGTCAATGAGCTTTTGCGTAAGGACGCCGAACTGGAAGCCCTGGAAAAGCAAATCAGCCCGCATTTCCTCTACAACACACTGGAATCCGTCAACTGGCGGGCCAAAGCCATCGGTGAGACGCAGATCTCGGCTATGACCGAGGCATTAGGGCATTTGCTGCGCATAACCTTAAGCAAAAGCACGGACATTCACACGCTGGAAACCGAGCTGAAACTTGTCAACTATTTTATGACGATCCAGAACATCCGCTTTGAAGGGCAGCTGGATTATACCCAGATGGTAACGCCCGGCGCCGAGAACGCACTTATCCCTAAGCTCACCATTCAGCCGCTGGTAGAAAATGCTGTGCACTACGGCATGGAAAGCGGCGATGATGTATGCTATATCAAGCTGTCCATTGTATTGGACGGGAAAGACTTGTGCATCCGCGTTGCCAACACAGGCTCCCAGTTTCCCGATGATTTTTACGCCGGATTGCAAGAAAAACAGTACACCCCACGAGGGTTTGGCATTGGTCTGCTGAATATCGACCAACGCCTGCGCATTAATTTCGGAAACGCCTACCGGATTCGTTTTTATAACGAGGGAGATTGGGCTACGGTGGAAATCCATCTGCCCTACCTGCCCTTTAAAGGAGAGGAGTAAATCATGTATCGCCTGGTAATTGCAGACGATGAAAAGGCCATTCGTGAAACGATTGCCAGTTTTATCGATTGGAAAAGCTTAGACATCGATGTGGTAGCTGTATGTAAAAACGGGAATGAAGCTTACGACGCTATTCTGGATGAATACCCCGATATTGTGCTGACAGACATCCGCATGCCGGGCATGAGCGGATTGGAAATGATCCAGAGGTTAAAGGAAGTCGGCGGAGAGATCGAGTTTATCATCTTGTCCGGTTACGGCGAGTTTGAGTATGCCAAAAAAGCGATGGAACTGGGCGTCGACCACTATCTGCTGAAACCTTGTAACGAAAACGAGATCATCAAGGTGATCGAAGCAGCCAAAGAGACCTGCCGGAAAAGGCAACATATTCAGGAACTTTCCCGCCAGCAATATATTGCGCGGTCCGATGTGTTTTCCAGCCGCGTCTGGACCATATTGGAGAACGCCTTATCCGCTGGAGAATGTGACAATCCCTTTGCCTCTTTTTCAGATTTTCTTGAGCAGCACCGGGAAAATTTCTCACTTTTCCATTATGCTGCAGCGGAAGATTCCTTTCCTGTCTTGACCGCCGCATTGGTCGATACCGGCCGCGAAAAGTTTCCGGACCGTGCCCTGTGCTGCCTGCGTACGCAGCACATTTTGTATCTGCTTTGTGAGGCAAGCGCAAAGGAAATGCAGCATTTCCAGGTTTCGGGCAGCACCGCCGAAGAGCCCTTTACTACGCAGGGACTTGGAGATATGCTTACCCATATCCTTGCACAGATTAAGTGCCACGGGCAATTCAGCGTACTGGTGCATGATGTGCCCCTGCCGCTGAAAGGTGCACCCGCCACGCCAATGGCAGAAAAGCTAATTGGTACAATGAAAGACTCCATTTCCGGGGCGGCATCTTCCAATAAAATTGTCGACAAAACGATCCAGTACATGGAAGAGCATCTTTCGGACCCGGATGTATCACTGAAAAATATTGCCGAGACCTATCTTTTCATGAATGTAGATTATGTCAGCAAGCAGTTCGTCAAATACACAGGCAAACGATTTTCCGCTTATCTGAATGAATTGAAGATCGAACGCGCAAAGCAGTTGCTTACCGCTGACCCAGAAATCAAAATCAGCACAGTAGCTGATGCCGTTGGGTGTGCCAACAATCCGCAGTATTTCAATTACATTTTTAAAAAACAAACGGGGATGACCCCCAGCAACTATCAACAAAACTGTAGAAACGCTCGGAACACATAAATGTTTTGCCTTAACGAAAAGCGCGAGCCCAATTTTACAGGGTTCGCGCTTTTTTGTATTTCTAAAACCACTCGCTAGGCGAGTGGTTCGATAAAGATTTTATCGGAGAATCATTAAAGGATGGCGAAGCAAAGAAAAACCTCTGTTATAATAGAGATGCGGTCTGCCAACTGCAAAACTAAAATAACAGAGGAG
>ERZ1026874.147-NODE-147-length-47757-cov-16.185653_pt1 | contig 47757 bp, 48 predicted proteins | sample MGYA00380167_ERZ1026874 | MGnify/ENA primary metagenome ERZ1026874 (study PRJEB33269, sample SAMEA4719803) | human gut metagenome | biome: human-associated habitat; feature: organic feature; material: feces | place: Cameroon | collected 2013-10 ...
ACTTTATACTCGAAAAGATTGTAGGTACAATAAACGCACCCTCTTTGCAGAAGATGCGGCAACTATACCGCTGAAATGATTTTTTGAACGTTGCAAAGATACGAAAAATTTCTGTATTCTTGCTATATTTTTTACGATTTTTAATAAAAATCCCCACCTACCAATGGTAAGTGGGGAAATGTTGTGGTTGGAGTAAGTAGTATTATAACTCGTATGGTATATAATAAACAGCCATTAAACCATCGTATCCAGAAGGGTTTATTTGGACACACACTAAAGTTGTTGAGCTTTCAGGGTCTTTTCCGTCCGAAAAGAAAGATTCGGTTGTTGAGACAGAAATAACTCTGTATCTTTCTTTGAGGAACGCTGCCATCTCAGTTGCAATGGTTGTGTTATACTCGTGGTCTATCACTACCAATACCGCTTTCAACTTTCCGTTCTCAAAGTTGTATGATAATCCTTTAGCGATACCGTTATCAATGGTGTAGTATAAGGTATTATTATCCTCCTGTTTAAGGGTTCTTTTTTCGTATGCCTTAACCTCTGTTTTTGATGCACCCCACTTTAATAACGGGTCTGCATAAGTAGTATAGATTGGTTTAACTTCAACAGTGCACTTTTCTCTCCGTCTCCCTGATAAGGCGATAATCTCGCATTTGCCAACGTGATTTGCTGTAACAATTCCATCACCCTTAACGCTTGCGATGAAATCGTTTGAACTGCTCCAAGATGTTGCGTCTCCACTATAGGATAACTTACTTACACGACCGACAAGAGTTGTATGAGGGTCTTCCAAAAAAACGAGAGAATGTACTTCTTCATCATCATCGCTACTACAAGCAACAAATGTTGTTGAACTAAGAGAAACTACAAGCAGCATTGCTAATGTCGATAAAATCTTCTTCATAATGTTTATTTGTTAAATTAGTTAATAGTTATGTTAGTTTGACTTAACCGTGATGTCGAGGGCTGAATGATTTTTACTCTGGGAGATAGTTATAATTGTCGTTCAAATAATTCTTCAACTCGTCAATTTGTCCTACGGAAGGTTCATCGCCATCAAGCTCTGAATCATCAAAATATTCATAGTAGCCTGCTCCGTTCTCGGCATTACTGATGATATAATCAGCTACAGACTCATATCCTCCTTCAATGATAAACTGCTTATTGTCACGAACGATTGACTGAATGTAAGTATCAATAGAATTTCTCATATTTTTCCGCTTACCGTGTTGCGTAGGGCTGAAATGTTCTTTGTTTAATCTTAGCTGTTATTACATATTCTCAACAGCCTTTCTAATTTCTTCTTCAGAGAAATGTAGAGTGTTTTTTACAGGAATCGGTTTTACCCACATTCTACAAGACTGCTCTGGGTAGTTCTTTAACTCAGGAATATGCTTGGGCATCATCCAGGCGAAGTCTCGGCTCATGCCTATTGTGCCATCAAATAAACCTGTAATTCTCTTTTCGCCTGCACTCGTTAAATGTCCGAATCTGCTAATTTAATAGTTAATTGTTTGCAAATTTAACACTTTAATTTTAGTTGGAGCTAAACTATTGCCTTTTAACAATAGTTTAACTATTTCCCTTTGCCTTGGCTACAATCCCAAAGGGTGCCAAGTACCCAAATAACGATACATAGAAACATCATAATGCTTATACCTCCTTGTTTTCTTCAATGTTAAACTTCTTGTTAATATCTTTTGGATCTACTCCTTTCTCGATAAGGTTCTTGTATTTCACCGAGTCTGGACGAATGTATTTATAATCAGTATAGAGACCTCGAAGGTTGTAATACGCATTGCGTACACGCTCCTTGGTTAGTATCTGACCTGTAGACGAGTACACACCCATCTGTTGAAGCAATATGGCAGCTTCTGCAAAATTGGCTGTAGTAAGCTCTTTGAAGTTGTCGGTACATTTCTTCACTACATTCCAAATCGCCTTGTTACAAGGCTTATTTATGGCTTCTTGCTTGCGTCTTGTTGTTGCTGCATGAGTAGCGGTTGTTGTGGTTACACCTTTAGGTCTTCCAAGCTTTACACCTTGTGCCTTTTTAACAGCAAGTGCTTGCTTTGTTCTGATACTTACAAGTAACGCTTCACGCTCAGCCAACGCAAAGAATAATGTCAGCGTAAACTTATCGCTACTTGGGAGGTCGCAAAAGAATATCTTACCATCCATTTGTTCGTATATATCCAAGGCTTCACGGCAATTTCTAAATCGGTCGGTCTTGGCTATAATAAGTGTTGCGTCATGCTCCTTACAAGCAGCCATCGCCTTACGAAGCTCAATGCAGCCGTTTAGATCCTTGCCAGTATATACTTCGCAATAGTCCTCTAAGAGTTCACCGCCTTCTTGTTTAACGAAGTGGTCGATGATGTCTTTCTGTGCTTGGAGCCCAAGTCCTGAAGAACCTTGTTTCTTTGTTGATACTCGTCTCCATGAGATAAACTTTTTCATAGGTATGACTTTTATATTAATACGTTTATAATCTTGATTTATTATTTGTATGCTCAAATTTATTTTTGTTCCGCCCTTGGCATCGCACCAAGGAGGAGGCTTGAACCTCTGCGGATATTAATCGTTAATCATGTGTTTATCCTTTGTTGTTAATCATCGCAACAATAAGTCCAAATCTTCAGCTTGCTGATACCATATTTCTTTAGATAGGTATCAATCTGCTTTTCGTACTTACTTCTAAGGTTAGCAATAGCATCGTTGTAAGCCTTAATAAACGGCTCTGCAATCTCTTTTTCCATCTTGACATAATCACTACCTCCGAACCGCTTAAAGTATTCCTCATTGAAAATATTCGCTTCTTGTTTGTAGTATTCTGAAAGACGTGACCTTTGTAGAATGCGGAAGTATAAACTTTCGCCCTCTTTCAGGAGCGGAAAGTCTTTGTCGAACGACTTCAAGTTCTCAGCCTTGAATTTATCTCCGTTGAAAGACTCGTATTGTTTCAACGCTTCGTCAAAGGTTTGTCCTTGACCTGTACAACTATAACCAAAGCAGAAACTCTTTTCCATATAGGGCTTAGGAATAATTGTATATGTGTCTTTGCTTATGCAAAGAATTTCGGCAATATGGTTGTCTTTCTTCTTTAGTTTACTCATCCAATCGTCATTTGTGGAAGATGGTTTATATATCTTCTCGAACATATCCAATGAGTACATATCTGGCACTTCTCCGTTGTCGTCACAATAAAGCTGAAACGAGTTTTGTTTGTCTTCGCTCCAGGACTTTACTATATTCAATACGTTCCACAATTCAGGATAGACATCATCGTTATCATCTCGGTATTCTGTTGGGAGGCATGATGTGTCTTGTATCATAAAGCGTGGCTCGGCTTCGTCTTTGTGAACCTCTGCACATGCTTTAATATACTCTTCGTGGCTTGTGTAGTTTGCAAGGTGCATCCAAGCGCCATCTATACAATTTCTATTATAATACTTGTCATAAGTACCAACGTAGGCTTCAGCGTTTAATAGCTCTAACATAGCTCAATTAATTTAATGGGTTAAACAATAAGAATGAAAAAATATGTGGTTTAGAGTTTTCCTTCTCGGTTTGAAGTTTTCCTCTTGCTTTCCTCTTTCAGTCCTTTTTATTAATGTGGGAGACGGCTCAAAGGGAATCACTAATCGTAAATCTATACCCACGTGCGCTGTAGACAGGAGAGACATCGCATCTCTCCCGAACCGCTTTAACGGTATCTGTCTTATTATTGCTCCATCAAATGCTTGACAAGCTCTTCTTTTGTTTGGAATACTTCTGTTAACTTTCTTGTCAGATGTCTATCTTTTATCTTTAATACAACAAAGTCGTTTGTAGCGAGCGATTGCATTTCTTCTACCATTTTCTGTTTTACACATGGCTCTAACGATGAATATTCGTGTGTCATGTGGTATAATCTTTCTGCTATCCTTCCAAGGTAGGAGTCTGCTGTTAGCGGTGATAGCTTACCTTGTGACAGTGATAGATAATCAATCGTTGCCTCCACGATCTTGTTATTATCCATTGTGTAGACTTTCATACCTACACTAAAATTGCTTTGTAGCGTAGTACTCCTATTAAGACATATTTTGTATTCTTCATCTAACAAGACGCAAGCGTATACCTCCTTATTACATCTGAGAGCATCTGCAATACGCTCCAGGACTTCCTCATCTGTTGCTTTTCGCTCACATTCAAGCCCTTCTTCGTTAGTGTAGTATACATTGTAGTCATACATTTCTATGTATTTGTCGCATATAGTTAAGCCTGATGTTTGCGCTTTTATAACTTCTGCAATGTTTGAAAGTTTAAAACCAATAACGTTGTCGCCTAGATAGGTTGCTGTTTTCATAATTTTATCTCCTATAATTTAGTTGTTTTTCTTTTGTTTAAGCCCTTATCTTTTAATGTTGATATAATCTACCGACTGACTAAAGATAAGGGCACACACGCTATTATTTGCCGTACTTGTCGTAATCTAATGTTATTCTTTGTACGACATCAAATAAAGATGTATAATAAAGCGAATAATAAACACAGTCTTTATTTATATATAAATTTACCTCAAATATCCACCCGTTTTCGTTCCAAATATTCCAAACGCAACCTCCGTGCCTAACTTCAAGGTAGGTGTATTCGTAATGATCGCCATTGTTGTAGGTGACAGATTCTTTCAATACGTTTGCAGTAATACCCATAGCACGGAGTATTAATGCCAATTTCTTTAAATTTTTCATAAGGCAATTAATTTAATTATTAGTGGTGCAAGCGGAGTCGAACCGCTACCAGATACCGACTATCTTTGCACCTATCCAAAGGAGGTATTTATGCAGCTAACACCTTAGCTTTAGCTTTGCGTGTCTTTTGTTTTAGCTTTCATATTCTTTGTTATTAATAGGTTGAACAATAGCGTTTATTTGCCCTACATAAGGCGCAAAAGGCGAAGCCGTAATTTGTACTACTTCGCCTTTTCAATGTCATGTAAGCGCTTATTTTAGGATATTTTCCAATATTTGCTCCTCTTTTTGTTCGCTGAGTGTAGCATAACTTACCCACTTAGCATTTTTATTAAACTTCTTGCACATATTGTCAAAATTATCGGAGTTATTTCCGTAATTTATAGCTTCTGTTTGTGTGTCTAACCACTTCCAAATGTGAAAGCGAAAGAAAGCGGGATGTGCTATCGGATAGGCGACCTTTGCAAGGTTTAGAGGCTTGCCACTATCCTTGACTTTAACAAATAGTGTTAATGTATCGTGCGTTTTGTTTACTGCTTTAGCATGCGTGGCTACATTTAGGTTAATTCTATAACCTTTGCCTTCCAATGTTGCAATGACACGCAGAAGTTTTGCACCTTCTTTTGCCAAATCTTCAGCAGTTACACAAAAGGCAGCACCAACAAAATACACTAAGGTTAAAACCTTTGTGTTTTTATAGGTTTGCGCCTTCACATTGTATATGTTATCAGGTCTACCAGATAGGAAGCGTGGAACGTTTGGCACGAAGCCATACGGAGCGTTTATTATACGTGTTTTAGTGCTTTGTGGTGTTTGCTTACATGCAAAGGTATTGATTTTCTTTGCCGTTTCAACATCTCCGTTTAATAGCAAATCATCCGCTTTTTCTGCACTATCTATTCCAACAAATGAAGGGCTATTTTTTGGATCTTTTGCAAAGAAACCTTTGCGTGGTCTATTCAAAGACTCCGCAAAGGTTATAATATTGTCGTATTTTTCGAAGTATTCCATAGAGCAAAAGTATTTTAGTATTCAGTTTTTACACAATGTGCAAATTTGTTATTGTCTTTCAGTCTTGAAGCTATCTCCTTAATGTCGTCTATCAACATACCACGGAAAACGAAGCCGTCAAGAATAAACTTCACATTCTCTTTATTGTAGTACTTTTCTAACTTAGAGATAGCACGATAGCCACAAATAAGGGATAGTTGCAACTCTTCGGAGATTTTGCGCAAATCATATACAAATGAAAGTATATCTTTGTGCTCCCCAACGATAGACTTTTCTATCTCTTTGTTGTAGTCTATCTTTACAAAGAAGAAGCGGTCACGGCTTGACTCATCCATTTTATAGCGACCACAATATTCATCCGTTGCTCCCTGTCCGTTTGTGTTACCCGCAGCCACACAATAAAAGTCTTTATGTGCTTTTACCTTACCAACATTTGGGAAGGTATAATATCCGTTTGCGAGTGCAGCGTTTAAGGCTATAAGCGCCTCCGCCTGAGAGTTGTCCACTTCATCCAACATAAACAAACCTCCGTTTGTCCATGCCTTATAAAACTCCGTCTCCTCAAATTCACCGCCAGCGTTTTTATATCCGCTTATGTCAAATTTGGTAAGGATGGTGTTTTGGTAGTAGAAAGGAACGTTTAACGCTTTCGCTAACTCTTCGCACAATACATTCTTACCACTACCAGCAGGACCATATAGATAAACATTTTCGTGGTTAGCAACAAGCTCCAGAATATCCCCAAACTGGCTATCTAAGATTTTAGGTGTATTGGTTTTGGTGGTTTTGCCGTCTATTGTTATGGTTATATTTGTACCTTTGCCGCCTTCGTTGGCTGCTGCTAACTTAGCTTTAAGGTCGCTAATGATAGGCTCAAACTCGCTTTTTGCCTGATTATAGCCTTCTGTTTTGCTATTTGCAATAAAAGCGGTTAAAGCGTCTAAAGCTGCATTATTAGATGTTGGAGCAGTTGGAGCAGTTGGTGAAGGTGTAGCCGTTGTTGTTGGTTCGCTATTGTTAGCAGTTGCACCGCTATTGGCACGATTACTAAGGTATTGTGAAGGGTTAAGGCTCAAAACTTTGCCCTTTGTTACCCACTCTACTTCAAGCGAATCGACAATATTTTCGATAACATTAAACTCCTGCTCGCTATCACCATAGCGTGGATGATTTGGCACGCCTTTAAAAGTCGTTCCCACTGCTACATTGTTAGTAACTACATAGTTTAATACTTCTGCTTCGAATGCTGTAAAACCACCCTTACGGAGGCTACTTACTGATAATTTACACATGATTTTTACGATTTATGATTAATAATTTGTTTGTTCCAAATATAAATCGTATCTTTGCATCGCTTTATAACCCAAAGATACGATTTGAATATTGTATTTTTGTAGGCTATCTCTTCGGAGGTAGCCTTTTTTGTTTGTAGGCTATTTGTGTCACAAACACACGCAGCTCAATTAATACAACCTATCCAATTATATTACATTGTGTGTTATGTATCCTTTGCACGCTTTAATTAGGTTTTCATTTATCACCAAATTCTTTTCTGTACTCTAACTTTTCTTTACTCAACTTATGATGTTTCAACGCAGTACGTTAATATACTCCGTGGCTTCCATCGAAGCAGCACCCTTTCACTTGCTTTTTCTTTTCCTTCATCTGAAGGTGTCTTCATGTCGGTTGTGGTGGACATGAACGAAGTATAATTATCAACGCAGTAGCGAAGCAAAACTAAACACGCAAACAATATCAATAAGTATTGTAAGTATTGTGTATAATTGTCTGTAATAGCCTTATTCGTTTTTGCCACATAGTCGCTATGTCTCAACAGGTTGCTATATGGTAGCTTTGGGCTGCGTACACTATAGTATATATAAAATAGGGACTATAGCCGTCATTTCTCCCCTCACTCTTTGGCAGCGTCGTAGCATCGCAGAGTGTTAGCACATGCAGTCGTATGTATGATATAGGATTCTCTTGCTTTATAACCCTTTATCGTTTGAATGCGATGCAAAGGTACGGCTTTTTTCTTATCCACAAAACTTTTTAGCCACTTTTTTGCAAAAAAATAGCGAAAAATACCACATTTTCTTTGTTTTGCGAGTTGGCATAGTGTTTTTTGTAATGTAGAAATAGCAAAGCGACCACTTTAAACGGCAAAAACAGAAAACAAACGGCAAAAGATAGTACTTCACCATATAAGCCACGATTATAACCACTATAAGCGCCTATTATATATAATAAGGTACGCACATGCACGAGTGGCAAATATAGCGCCTTATATCGCCTTATATCGCCTTATATCGCCTTATATTGTGTCATCCGCCTATATGATGTAATGTGCAGCGCCTTATATCTAAGGATCTAAGCACACCAGCATTTAGCCAGAGCGAAGAAAACTATTTGAATGCACAGAGTTTTCTGAAGTTCCACCGCTCAAAATTCAGATCTACAGAAAACTAAACATAAGCAAATAGTTTTCTAACCTAATTTCTGACTGGGAGATCTGACGAAAACCGAAAGCAAAGATATAGTTTTCTGTATGTATAAATATGCAATAACAGTGCATAAGTATGCAATATGATAAATAGATTTTGTCTATTCTCTATATAGATGTTATCTATACTCCGACTAAATAGCTACAACATGGCACAATGATAGAAAACTAAGTTAGGGTAAAAAGTTTTCGCTTTATAGAAATTTTGGGAGTAAAGAAAGACGAAAGCGAGAAAAACTTTTGCTCCTTGTTTAGTTTTGTACTTTTGAAGTATTGCACAAAACGACTGAAAATGTGCAAAAATAGGCTATATTTTGCGAGTAAATGTCCGTTTTGGTCGCAAAATAGCCTTATTATCAAGCAGTTACAAGCAAAACACCCCACCCCCCCACTTTTGAGGAGCTGACACCTCACCCCGCTTATTCTCAAAATTTTTTATTTTTTTATTTTACTTCTAAGCCTTGTTTTGCGTATAAAAAATATCGTGTTTTGTGTAATTTTCGCATGCTTTTTGGGGTTAAAATTGGGCATTTTTCGAGATTTAAAAATTCGGGTTTTCGTCTTGGTGGTGCGAGGGTGTTTCTACGAATTAAAAATCAGTTATTTTAAGCGTCTGAGAGGTAATGTTTTTGCATAAGCGTATATTTGCGCGTTTTGCATATTTTTGTAGCTTAGAGAGCTTTATTTTGCGAATTTTTTTATTTTGCGAGTTTTTGCGAAATTTGGGTGTGAGTTTAGGGTGGACGTTGTTGCTTTGCAATGTCGGGATTGCAGAGATGTAGGTGTTTTTTAATGTGAGAGTTTAGGTTGTTTGCGCCAGCCTTACTTCTTAGGGGATGGTATATACAAAGTATATACTGGGGTTGACATCCCCTACTACGGCTGCGTGGGAGCGTACCTTGTAATATACGTGTTATTATATATATAAACATGCTGATTAATTTGATTTTTGCACACTTTAGCGATTTTGTGCAATTTATTTTTCGTTGATAGTGAAAGTTGTGGTTATGAAATCATTGTTATGCGGATGAAATTCGCTATCTTTGCTTCAAAATAGCTTTACAAATTATTTTCATTGGATTTAGGATGGAATTTGAATTTAAGATACAGCGGTATGAGAAGAATGCGGACGGTATTTACGTTTCGCAGGGAGCGGTTAAAGATTTAGAGAATGACTTTGGTTTCATTCGCTATAAGTCGCTATCTGGAATCAACTCACGTGGTGAGATAAAGACCTGTTATGAAGAGAGCTATCCTGAGTCAGAAGCTATTAGACTATATCAAGCGTCCGAAGTTGTTCACGGTCAGACTTCTTCTGTATTGGCGTTGTATGTTTTTGGAGCGAGTCCTGGTGTTCCTACGCTTTTGGATAATGCTACGCTGATTAGTAACGCTATTAATTCTTGGCATCAGCTCTGTGATTACATTGAGAACGGCTTGATATTGTGGACTGATAATGCGAGAGGACGGAAGGCATTGTTTTACAAGACAGACGCAGTAGACCCTAAATCAGATATTATCAAGGGAGGTGTTCCCTATCTGTATTGTGAGATAAAGCTTAAAAACGTCTTTGGCACAACTTTTCCCAAGGATGATAACACGATAGAGAATTGGTTAAAAACAGGAGGTCAAGTATAGAAAGCGAGGTAAAGGAATGAGGAGGAAATACGGAGTATCATACAAAGGCAGTAAGTCTAAGATTGTAGATAAGCTTGCGGAGGTTATCCCATACAGAGGTATCGACAACTTCTATGATTTGTTTGCAGGCGGTTGCGCTGTTACACACAAGATGTATCTTGAAGGACGATATAAGCACTACTACGCAAACGATATAAACGGACAGGCATTACGATTGTTTTGTGATGGTTTAAAAGGCAAGTATGCTAACGAAACACGCTGGATAAGTCGGGAGGAATTCTTTAGCTTGAAAGATAGCGACCCATACGTATCATGTTGTTGGAGCTTTGGGAATAACCAACGAGATTACTTATACTCCAAGAGTATCGAGCCATACAAGAAAGCCTGTCATTACGCTATAGTCTTTAACGATTTTAGTCTTTTAAGACAGCTCTACCCAAGCGTAAGTGAAGCCTGCGAGATAACTCTTAAAGGCATTACAGATATACATGAAAGACGCATTAAATTCCGCAATATTGTTAAGAGTCGGCTTAATGACGGAGATAACACTCAGTTCTTAGAAACATCTGGCGAAATGGATCGCTTGGAGAGCTTGGAGCGTTTAGAGCGACTACAGAGCTTGGAGCGTTTAGAGCGACTACAGAGCTTGGAAGGGTCTATATCAGACTACAGAGCCGTAGAAATTAAGCCTAATTCTGTTATTTATGCGGATATACCATATATAGCCACTAATACCTACGACAATACATCGTCTGTTATACAACCATTCAACCATGAGGAATTTTATGATTGGTGTTGCAAGCAGAATGAGCTGGTACTGATAAGTGAGTACTATATGCCCGAAGATAGGTTTACAAAGGTGTGGAGTACGAATCACGTGCAAAGTTTGTGTGCCACAAAAACATCCTCAGTTCAAGAGTGTTTATTTGTTCCTACACGTCAATTAGAGAAATATAATAACATGATGAAGCGTTCACAGCCTTGTCTAAGTTTATTTACTAACGTATAATGAAAGCTGCCGAGATATGACTATAAAAGAAGAATCACTAATAAGAGCATTGGAAACCTCTCACATGATGAGAACAGGTTTACCAAAGCGATATGACGATAGTAAGGGTGAGATATGGATAAAGGCTATTGTTCTTGTTTCTAAATCCAACCTTGAAGAATGTTATTGTTTGTATTCTCGTAGTGCTGACGGTTATATGCGTTTAGAAACCGACTGTGGAAGTGGTACTGGTATTATCAAGACCATTATCAGCATACATCCTTATATATATCTTGATAAGCTTAGATTTTTCCCTAACGTCAGCTATATAGAGAAACGCTCCATGTTAAAAACAAACCTTCGTGAATCTCCTGAGCGAGCATCAGAGGTTGACAAGATGAGCGATGAGCAAGTTGATATTGCTCTGATAAATGACGGAATAAGAATGCAGTTGGAGAATCGAGAAACTGACTTACTTAATAATATAATGTCAGAAGGAAACGATATAGACGGTACGAACTTTGAAGAGATTGCTGATATGCAATTTGAAAAAGACCTTGCCGACATGAAAGCTTCGGGCGCTTCAAAAATAGATATGAAGAATTTTAGAGCCAAATACGAGGAAGAGAAACGAGAAAGGTTAGCCTTAGCCTCAAATACAGGCTCTACAGACGATTATCTTTCAGAAGCTGATGAATTACGCATGGAAATGGAAACAAAGGATTTAACGGCAAAAGAAGCTGAAAGACCTGTTAGCGTAGATGGCGAGTTTGATGCGCCCGAAGTAGACTTGGAAGCGATTAGAGAAGCATCAGAACAATACAGGCGAGAACAGATACTTATTTCTAAGCGAAAGTTCAAGCGTAGATATGACGGTCAGGACAAATTTCTTAATGGAAAGAATATTATCAATGAGCTTGGCGATATAGAGGATATTGAAACCATTTCACTCCCTGGTAATGCTTCAAAGGGTCAAAAGAAAGCCTTAGAGAAACAGCAGGAAAAACAGGAGCAGAAAGCTGCACGAGAAGCAGCACTGAAAGCCAAACAGGAAGCTCCTAAGAAAAAAGGTGGTAGACCTAAAGGTTCAAAGAATAAGCCAAAGCCTACAACAACCCGAAAGACGACACGAAAAACATCAACGACAAAGAAATAAACTATGAAAGATTGGACTGGAAATAAGAAAAGCACATTTGTTACGTTGGGAGCATCCAACCATACAGATAAAGAACGAGAAAAGAATGACTTCTACGCAACTCAGCCAGAAGCTATAAACAAACTCGTTGGTGCTATTAAAAGCATGCTGCCAAAGAAAGTGTGGGAATGCGCTTGTGGTACAGGATGCTTGTCAGAACGACTGAAAGAGTTTGGTTATGATGTTGTCTCGTCAGATTTGATAGACAGAGGATATGGCGATATTGCTGATTTCTTAAAGGCTACAGAAATGCCGACAGACTGCAACTGTGTCATTACCAACCCACCATACAAATACGCTACAGAGTTTGTTAAACATTCCCTGGAGTTGCTTAAAGAAGGAGGTCTTTGTGCGATGTTCCTAAAGACAACGTTCTTGGAAGGACAGAAGCGGTATGATGAAATATTCAGTACTACCCCCCCCCATTTACGTTTTGCAGTTTTCTAAGCGTATAGCATGTGCTCAAAATGCGGACTTTAAGAATTATACCAGCTCTGCCGTTGCCTACGCATGGTATATATGGCAGAAAGGATATAAAGGTGAAACTATAATTAAATGGATATGATGGAAAGCGAATACGTTAAGTCTATAGTGAGAAAGATTGTCGAGGACAAACGCTCACGTAATATAGTTCCTGAAGGTGCGTTGCTTGGCGAGATAGATAAAGTAGTGTGCGAAGATTCATTAGGGTATCATTGTATCATGTCTATTGCGCCAATAGAAATAGTTAACATTGTTAAAGTAAAATAGTTGGGATATGGAAATTAGAGTTACTGTTTTAGGAAAGGTCGCTTACAAACAAGGAGCGAGTAGGGATGATAAGGCGAAAGCCGAACTATACCCATCAGGAGAAGGTGTGTATGCTGTAATGGATGGAGATGATTTCGTGTGTCTAAGAGTTGTGTCTTCTAAGGCTCATGATGATACAAAAGGTGATTATTATGTTTTTGTAGAAGAAAACTGGACGCATGAAAGAATCACAAACTCTGTAAACGTTATAGAGCACGAAGAAAGGTTGAAGGATCATATAGACAAGCGTTTTGATAGTCTTGAAGCTATTATTGAAAAAGCCAACGAGGGTATTGGTAGTGTAAGCGATGAACTTGATGACTTTGTAAATAATTCTCATGATGATTTTTGTTCTATCGAGAAAACTCTTGAAAGAATAGAGAAAGATGGCGTTGGTGGCGGAAACGGTATCAGTGAAAAGACATTGCTGTCAGCCATCGAACTTGTATCAAAACAGAAATAGTTGAGGTATGAAGAAATTTAAGAAGACAATAGAAATTAGTTTTGAGAACATTGCAGAGGTACTGAAATGTCCTATCGTTGAGGGTATAAGCAAGGGAAATCTCAACAATAACAGACAAGAGGGACGCGGTAATTGCTATACAGCGGACTATGCGTTATTTCTTGATGTTTGTGGTTTTGATTTACCTTTTGGTTTTTCGCTTAGCAGTGTCCTTGCTCTCGATATTTGCGGTACATGGTATGCTTTTACAAAAAGAGAGTGGGATAAACATAAAGATGATGAGATATGAAGAAGAAAGGATATTACGAATACGAGAATGGTATCTATCCGCAAAAACTTTGGGTACATATTGGAAATGATTTACCCGAATTGATAGATGCTGAATTTGATGGTTGCAAACCACCAGGGGATGGATATGTTGGTGTTGCTTATGACGAAGCTATAAGAAAGAGTGATGATGTATATGGAATCTTAGTTTCGTTTAAGAGTACTAAAATAATGACTATGAGTGTCTGCTGTCACGAAGCGAGCCATGCTTGCGATGCAATAGAAAGCGGCATTGATATGGATCATGGTGGCGAACCATCTGCCTATCTGATAGGTTGGATTGCGTCTTGCATCAACAAGGCTCGTTTGGGTATTGGTGATTTCGTTGAAATTAAAGATAAGGAGGAATAGCTTATGAAACCGATTATAGTAATTAACCTTCCTTTGGGAATGGGCATTGATAGAGAAATCACAGAGCCTTATGGCTATGATTTATTCTACGGAGACGAAAATATCGAAGCTCAGTGGGATAAACTAGAAGAACTTCGAGAAACAGGTGGCGTTATTGTTGTTCAACCAAGCAATACTAGTGCGGTTCGCGAGATTCTTGATCCTTATATTGGTGAGGATGGATTTATCAAGGAATGTGGATTACGAAAGGTCCACACAGAAGAACATGGTGATTTCTGTATTATCCTTTATCACAACCCATCAGAGGTTATGGCTCTTAGAGCGTTTTATTATAATAGTAAAAAGGAATAGCTTATGAGAAATTATTGCTGTAAGGTAACAAAGAACGGATATAGAAGTCACGACAAGATAGATACCATTACTGGGATTAACGTGTACGAACTTAGCTCAACAAAGCGTAATACAGAGCTTTGCGCAAAAGGTGTGATGTGCGAGGTTTACGAGGAAGGAACATTCTATGATGAGCATGACGAGTTCTATTTCCAGGCAAAGAATACTGTTAAGGCTTCAAAAATCGGTTTCTCTCATTATATCAACCGAGATTTACAGAAGCTCGGAGAGAAGAACGTTAGGTTGTTCTTGATGGATAATAGTATTTCCTTTGATGATGCTATGGCATTGTCTGAATCGGAAGCTTACGAAAGGTATAAGGAGTATTGCAAACGTTTAATTAATAAATAGCTTATGATTACATATATCCCATACGTTCCAATAGCACTACCGCAAACTCATTACGGAGGTGGAACAGTTATTCCTCTATATGTGTTACTTGTCGTATACATTGCGGCTCTTGTGTATGCAGTAATAGAATTTTACAAAAATAAATAGCTTATGCTAGAGAAGTCAAAGATAAAAAAGGGGTTGATATTTTGGATCGACCGTGAGGCTGTTGTGCAAATTCCAGATAGTAAAATCTGTATACATATTCCTGCACGTTTGATGGAAATAGACAAGATTGGAAAGAACAATGTTGCTACGTGTACTCTTTATGACAAGGAATACTTTGGCGCTCAAACTGCTCTTACTGTTGATTATATTGAGAAACATGCAATAGAAATTACGCTTGACGATACTGACTGGCAGGAAATGGTAGATTTGTGTAACACAATCTATTTTGAAAAGACCAAGGAACATGACTGGTTAACAAAAGTCCCCGACTGCCTAAAAGAGCGTGTGAGCAACTTTCTTTGTCGTGATTTTTATCTTAAATATAATCTTGTAAAGAAATTGGATAATGAAACAGAGGATAAGAAATAAAATCTTCAAGAATAGATGGAGGCTTAAATATACACTTGAGCAAATATTTACTGCTTTGAGAGGTACGGTATTTTGGGTATACCCAGGGAACGGCTACGAATATTATCTTAATTACCATAATGGTAAGATAGGAAAAGAAAAGATTGATAGCCCTCCTATGTTTGATAAAGACTTCTTTGTGAATCCTTTTTATGGGATTCCAATAAAAAGTAACGAAAAAATAGTTTTTGGAGTATGATAAAGGTCGTAAATAGGCTTGTCGGTAGCGGATTTGCCAAGGTTGAATTTCATGAAGTTACTCCTTGTGAACTATGGAATAAGGTTAAAGATAATCGTATAGTTGAAGTTCACGGCTTAAAATATAATTTCGACAACTACAAAATGTTAATAAGTTTTATAAATAAAGGAATGAATTATGATAGAAATAGATGATATTAAGGTAGGGTTAGAGTTTAAGCTACCGTTCATAGAGAATGAGTACGAAGAGGATGCGGCAAGAAACCGTCATCGTAAGATCATGGGCGAATACGGCTGCGTGTTGCCAATGTATAGAACAGATTTAAAGACTATCGAGGGTGTTAAACTTCTCATAACACCTTATCGTCCTATTTTTAAGGTCGTAGATATTCCAATGGATTATTTTAAACCAAGATTTGAACCCTCTTATTTAGGCTCTTTTATAGAAGTAACCTGTAAAGGCAATACATTCAGACTCTCAACTGAAGATGTCATTGGACGAGGAGAAATATTAGAAAAGTTCGCCCCAAAGAAAATTGCAATTTACCCAACATACTTTCCTAAAAATGATTGGTTCTACCATGTTGCCTTTGATAGTGGTAGCAAAACAGGCTGTATGAGCAGTAAGCTTTCACCTAATATTGTTGACGATACAGGTGATGCTAAAGCGTTCCGTGATATTACCAATAAGATGTACAATACATTTGAAGTAAAAAACCACGACTACGGAGATAGTTTTCATAAACTCTTTGAAGAGTGTGGTATGACCTACGCCTACGGGCACCTGGCAGAGAAGCTGGAACGCATTAATTCTCTAAGAAAGAATGAAGCGAAGGTAAAAGGTGAGAGCATGAAGGATAGTTTGTATGACTTGGCTAACTACGCTATTCTTACCATCATGGAATTAGAGAAGACAGAGAAATAAAGTATAACTTAAAATATTAATAATTATGGCAAAAATCGCAAGCAAAAAGAGAGTTAATAACAACTTAGGTTTGTTGAAGACGGTTGACGGAGTAAACGAAAAAGATGTAGTAAACATTACTGACTTTGGTAGATTTTTTGTTGTACTACTCAAAGACGAAGCAATTTTTCATACCCACTTGGGTTTTGAAGTCCGTATTAAGCGTTGGGGAGGTGTAGATTTGAATGGCGAAGCTTTGCCTACTACAACATATACATGGCTGGAGAACCTTGTGGATATGGCTAAGGAAACCAAGACAAAAGCAAATGAGTTGTACCCTGAAACCGAGGCAACATATCAAGACATGCTCGATGCTATGGTTATCATAACTGAGGCAAACATTACCTTCCCAATGACAGCTTTTGCTGACGCAGAAACAGCAGGCAAGTTTGCGTCAGAGCGTATCAAATATCTTACAGATATGCAAGACGAGCTTGATACTATAATGAGTACACCTGTAGCCGAGGAAACAGAAGAAGACTTGAAAAAGAACTTTGAACACGGTCAACAGGCGATAATTGCAGAAGAACTACAAAAAGAGTAGCCTATGGGTAGTTTTGTAAACGATTGGTATATCAGAATAAACTATGCCAATTATCGTGATTACCGAATTGTAAGAATGGCAGATGCCCAGGGAGTAGTCCGTGAAGGTATCTTCATACCATTCTTACAAAATGGTATAATGTACGATATAGCTGAGCCGAATAAGCCACCTTTGCAGATATTAAAGCCTTACACATATCCACACGGAATCTTGATAAGTAAGCTGATACCCTACGCTAATGCAGCACTACGCAAGAAGATGTTAGACGGAGGTGTTGTTTCACCTAACGACCCAAGGCTTTTTAACGTTGTAGGACATGTATATAAAGATTACGAGTTTATAAACCATAAAAGTGATATAAAGAAATGATACTTGCTGAATACACAATGCAATGGATAGAACAGACGGTGTGCGAGTGTGTATCATCCGTTATGAGAGAGATGCAAAGAGATACAATTGTCATAGACGACCTGTATAAAGGGAAGAAGAATATCCCTTTAGCACGATCTATAGCGAGGAATGTTATTTTTGATACATTCCACAATAAATATGGCTTTTCCTATGCTGTTATTGCGCAAAGGGCAGATATGGAAAGAAACTCTGTTATCCGTTGTGTAAAGAAGTGTCACAACTATAAGCATTGTGATGCAATATACGGCAAGGTGCTTTCGCTTTTAGAGGAACGTTTTAAGGAGAAATATGATGAGTAAGAATGAATTGCTAAATATGAAGCGCAATGCCCTTATGTTGGGACTATGTGGAGAATATAAAGACAGATGGGACAAATGCTCTAACAAGAAAGAATTAATAGACCTTGCCTTGGATAGTAACGGAGTTGAATTTCTTGCAGATGCAATAACGTTTGGCTGGGGATGTACGCAGGAGTTTCTTTTAACAGAGTTTGCGGACTTTATTAACGGACGTTATCAACGTAAGAAAAACGGATATACAAGCGAACTTTATGTGTGCCTTAAAGGTGCAATAATACTACAGAGCACTATTACCCTTGTTGTCGGTGGCGATGCAGATATAATTGTTCCAGATAATTTTGTTGGCAAGCTTTATATATGCGGTGGTTCCCATCTAATTTTTAGTCATAACCGAGGAGAGCTTGAACTGTACGTTTACGGAGATAGCAACGTGAAAGAGAAGTCTGTTACATCACTCAAAGTAAACAGAAAGGATATAAAGGAAAGTCAATGGAGTAAATAAAAAATAGCCATCATGTTGCTACGCATGTTGGCTATTTTAATTATTAATCTTAGCTCATAAAGACTTTTATGCCCTTGCCACCTTGTTTATGACCGCCTTTAAGAACGCTGCTCCAGTTGTCGCAGATTTCATGCAAATAACCTGCCTGTTGTTCCATAAGCGCAATCATTTGATTGCTTGAACCACCGCTTTCACCTTGGGCTGTTACCGCACCAAGGCGAGCTTCCAAGATATTTCTAATTGCAGCAATATCAGACTGTTGTTGAGCTACAAAATACCTGATAGAATTGATGATACTCTCCAAAGCTTGTGCTGTAGCTTCTGATACAGACTGAATGCCTTGCTGTAGATTTGAAAGGTTAGATGCACCCTTAGATGTTACACCCAGTACTTTCATAAGCGTATTAGCATACTCGTTGAAAGCTTGAAGGTTCGTGTTTTTAAGCTCCTGTAGTTTTTTGAGTTCACCTGACGTTATTTCAAGACCATCATTACCACCCTCGCTACCCTTCGCTACTGCTGCATCTACGGCATCAAGGATAGGTTGTATGAACTTTGCTGCTGCACGAGCCATAAGCTGTTTCTTTAGCAAATTATTGAAGTATTCATCAAACTTATCATTAAGAGCTTTAAGAGCATCGCTACCCTCATTAAAAGCATCCATCCAAACGTCAGCAAATGCTTCAGCAGCCGACTTATAGTTAGCCTTTGTACCGAAGCCTCCAAGTTGCTCTGTAAGCGTTTCCTCAGCTTCCTTGATAGCTTTATTGTTAGCTTCTATCTGTTTCTCGTATCCCCTGATTTTTTCATCATCAGTATCTTTCTTTTCTCTTTCCGCAGCTATCATGGATTGCAAGTTCTGATTTTGCAGTTTGAGGTTTTTAATCATTTCATCAGTATACTTGCCAAGCTCTGCTATGTCATAGGCATTATCCATAGCCTCCTTCAAGTCATCGTAAGCTTCTTTGAGCTTATCAATAGCTTTTTGGTGCCTTTCGATTTCTCTTTGAAGTCGCTTATCCTTTGTTCCCCAACCAAAGATACCTCCAAGAGTTTTACCAATACCACCGATAACACCTATTGTACCTTTAATAACAGAGAATGGTCGATTTAAATCTATGCTATCCAAAGAAGAACCTATCTTATCCAAGCCACCTACAACCTCTTGAACCTCATCACTCATTTCGACATTTAATCCCCAGTCGTTGAGCATTTCAAAAGTCTCACTTATAGTACCGCTAACTTCGGAGAAGCCTTGGCCTATGCTGTGTAATCTGTCTTGGAGTGACTTTTCCAACTGTTGTCCGTTACGTATCTGTTCGGCTTGTTTCTCGGTTATCTTTCCTTGTGCAACGAGTTGCTGAAGGATAACATCAAGCTCTGCTTGTGCTATTTGAAGCTTTAGTTTAGCCTGTTGTGCTTGTTTAGAGTTTGCACCGTAGATTTCTACAGTTTTGTTGTATTCAGCTTCAAGAGTGTTTACTTTGTCGCCTTGATACTTCTTGCTGGTTTCTAATTGAGTTTCCTTTTTAAGCGACTCAGCGTAATCTTCCTCCAACTGCTTGCGTTTTGTAGCGAAAGAAATGTATTGGCTAAAGTTCTTTCCTAATCCATCAACAGGATTACGCTCCACCAACTTCTCGTCAATGCTCTCTATCTGTTTAACAATCTGCTTTAGTTGCTCTGGCGAAAGGTCTTTAAGACTTGTGCGCAATGATTCGAGTTTCTGTTTCATTGCGGTAAGAACACGAGAAGATGCTTGGTCGAGGTTTTCAAAGATAGCAATATACATATCGGAGTTTTGGAATGACTTCCATTCGTTTTCACTCGTCTTTTGATTATACTGCTTTGTAAGATTGTCAAGATACTCTTTCTGTAGCTTTGGATCGGCAACATTTTCCTGTATCTTTATCTTTTCCTCGGCATACCATTTGTCAAGTTGTAGTTGTTCTGTAAGCTGTGTTTTGTAAGCTTTAGTCAACTCTGTGAAGGTATTGATATTGCTTGATTTGATTTTCTCAGCAAGCTTCTTTTGTTTGTCGGCATAATCTTTACTAACCTCCTCGCCTGACTGCTGCATTACGCTGGCAGTATTAGCCATATCCTTCTTGTATTGAGCAAGAGTTTCCGCAGACCATTTAGACTTATCTTTTCCGTACTTAGTTTCATAAGCTTTGGTAGTATACTTATTAAACTCTTCGTCAATCTTTTTATTTACGTCAGCAAACGAAGTTGCTATGTCACCAAACTTAGACTTTATCAATCCTTCAGATAATCCTTCACTCTTTAGTTTCTTGAATAATTCAAGCCCTGAGAAAGCGTCCTCGATATTCTGAGACACTTCATCTTTGAGTTGTGTATACTCTTTATCTTTAATCTTAAACTCAATATCCGCAGCAATACGGAAATAACCACCACGCTTTCCAACATCCTTTGCTTTAGCTCCAATTTCACGAATACGTTTGATAACAGAAGCATCATCAGGGAGAATATCGTTAGCATTCCATCCTACATTTTGTGCAGCCTCCTTGAAGTACTTTCGTGTATCTGCCAAAGCTTGCTCTTTGCTTTCAACCTTGATAAGCTCATTGTACTTTGCGTTCATATCCTTTAAGAGAGATATGCGCTCTTGGAGTATATCACGCTGTGTCTTGTTAGAATTGGAACGACCGCCTTTTTGGGCAAACGGGTCTTTACCTCCAAGGAACTGATTCCAATATAATGCAGCTTTCTTTTGTTCTTCTGCATATTTTAGAGCAAGTTCTTTTGAGAATACGGTACGACTATCAACGTTTTGTCCGTTCCAGCTCTTTTTATTACCAATGTCAAGATAAGTACCAATAAAATATTTTTTGCTTGAACGCTTGATGTTATCAATCGTTTCTTGCCAGTCTTTTGCAGACTTTTGGTAGCCACTAATGGTATCGTTGAGATTTTTAGGGTCTTTTATATCAACGCTTATCTTTATTTTGTTCTGATCAGCATACTCTTGTAAATCCTCTATAATGGTCTTAATAGCAGGCTCTGCATTTGAACCATCAACCTCAACAGGGAATTTAATACCATACAAGTTTGTTGCAATCCACATAAGTAGTTGCTTTTGGATATCGGATAAATCATTCTCGCTTGCGTATGTATTAATTTCAGCTCTAAGCTTTATAGGGTCTTTTTGATACTTCTTCTTAAACTCTTCTACACCGCCCTTTCCAATGAAAACATCTTTAAAATTCTCTTGCGTCTGTTTTATTGCTGAGTCTAAGTCATCAAAACTATCAGCTACATCTTTTATATATTTTTGTCCATCTGTAAGCCATTTTGGTAAGAGCATGCTATTTCGAGAATAGTAGGCTTCCAAACCTTTCCACGCATCGTTCATGCGTTTTAGGTAATCTATATCAGCTTCACCATCAATGCGTCCCTTGCGCAAAGTATCAAAATACTTTTGTGTCTGTGCGTTTGCGTCTTTATAATTGATGTTAGCTAAAGCCATCGCTTTCTCTATCTTATTGGTTTGAGAAACAATGTCTATTGTTGCCGACTTGTATTCGTCTAAGCCCTCTTTAATGCCAGATAATCCCCACCACCAACCTTTTTTGTTGCTTTGAGCAGCACGTTCTTTAATAGCTTCGAGTTCAAAGACAAAATCTGTATATCTCTTTTTAAGAGACTCAAATTCTTTATCAAGCTGCTTTTCGTCCAGCTCGGTTATGTTTATCTTTATCTCTAAACCGTCTTTGTTAGCTTGCTCGATAAGTTTATTTAGAGCCTTGCGTTTTTCGTCAATAACCTTGCTGTCCTCGTTGTTGTTTTGGGTATTATTTGCGGTCTTTGCGCTATTAGAAAGCTCTTTGTATTTTGCCGAAAGCTCTGAGATTCTTCCGAGAGTATCAATAGTATTTTCTCTTGCTTTTCTAACAGTTTCATCAAACTGTTGTAAAGCATCTCTGTAGTTCATTATAGTTTGGATTACGGCATAAAGAGCAACACCACCTAATGCAGCCTTTAGAGAACCAGCTATAGAAGAAATTGCAGCCTTCATTTTCCCAAAAGCTGTCGGCATAGACATGATGAGATCTTTGAAAGCTTGCCATCTGCCAACCATTGCAGCGTCAAGAACAATAGCTTTTCCTAAGCTTGATTGCATAAACATCGAATTAATCTTTATGGCAACCACAATTGAAAGTAAGGCTTTTGCAACGTTAACGATAGCTTCCCAATGGTTAAGCAAATCGGTAGCTGACGAGATTGTTCCTTTGAGTAGTCCTTCGTTAGACTTGCCAATATCATTAAGCATTACATCGAAAGCATCCTTCAAGTTGGAAATCTTACCTTGAAGAGTTTCTGCCTGAATCTCCTGCATATTGTAGAATGTTCCACCCTTGTCGGTCATACGTTGGAATATCGCTTCAACATCCTCAAACGTTACCTTACGCTTGGAAATCATATCAACAATCTGTGCGGTCGTGTACGCTTCTCCCTTAACTTCTTTGAAGTATTGTTGCAGCTCGCCGTACATATTTATGCCAGCCTCAGTAAACTGACGAACCTCAGAACCGCGAAGGTATGCAGCAGCCTTGACTTGTCCGTATGCAAGGATAAGTCTTCCCATATCGACACCAAGACCTGCTGATACATCGGCAAGTCGTTTTGTCGTGTCGTAAAGCTTGTTAGACTCAATTCGATATGCAGAAAGTTGTCGTGTATAATCAACCAAATCCTTGATACGGAAAGGAGATTTAACGGCAAGTTCCACCGTCTTGTTAAATATCTCGTCTGCTTTTGGCTTGTTCTGTAAGATAGCTTCAAGAGAACGCTCGGATAGTTCAAACTGACCTCTTACCTCAGCAATCTGCTCTACAAAACCTTTTATTGAGTTTATAGAGAAAGCAAAAGCCATACGCTGTGCCCAACGAGAAAGATAGCCTGCCATGTATGACGTTTGCTCGCCAAGTTGCTTAGTATTAATTCCAGCTTCTTTAAGTTTCTTGTTGTGCTCAGCTATTGCAGCATTGAGAGTTTCTAACTTGTGTTTGTAATCAGCATCGACAGTAGAAAGCTTCATACGAGCTTCTTTTAGATACTCAATAGCACGGACTTGACGATTAAGTGTATTTGCTGTAGCGGAGAAATCCAATGCACCTTGATATGATGTATTGTATTTATAATTCTCGTCTTGATAATTCTTTGCTCTATCAGCGTATGACCTCTTTTGCTTGTTATTATAAGACTGCTCCGCACTAACCATTTTATCAAGAGCTTTTTGGAAAGCAACAGCACGTTCTTCGTACATCTGCTGTTGATATTTAAGCTCGTCCTGGAGCATTTTCTTACGCTTAATAAGAGCGTCTTGGTCGGTCTTGGTAAGATTGTAGTCGACATCTTTGAGCATGCTATCAATAGCACCTATCTCTTGTTTAAGCTCTGCGATGTTCATACCACTTGCACCCTTTGTAGCCTCCTGTAGTCTTTGGAAAGCCAATACCGCTTGCATGATACCACTCGTACCAGAGCCGTTCATCTTAGATAGTTGAGCTACCATATTCTGAACGTTTACCGAAGCCTGTGTGATATTCCCGCTCATAGTGCCAGCACTCGCTCCAATATTATTTAAGCCACCACTTGCATTTGTAGCTGAAGTGCCAACAATATTGAGTTTGTTTATTACTTGGTCGAGAGCGTCAAGGAAAGGCTTTGTACCAATAGCCATATTGTCAAACGACTTAGTTACGCTTGCTGCGGTATTCTTAGCCGTGTCTTGTATATCCTTTAACTTTTTATCTGCTTGCTCTATAGCATCTAACGCACTTTGCGGAATGGTTAGAGCTGCACCTAATGCTGAATTTGCCATAGTTAATACAATCTTTAGATTTATAAAATAGGTATTCCAAGGTCGTTTAGATTCTTAAAATCCTCTGCACCATTGATTACTGTTGTATTCTTCGCCTTGTTTTTTTTCTTGTTATCCTTTTTCTCTTTGTCGGAGAGATATTCAATATGTGTGAAATCCATTGACGCTAAACGAACTTGCGGAACAGTCATTTGCCATTTATATTCCTCCTGCGAGCACCACGTGTTTGCTCTGAGAAAGTCTATCATCTGTCCGAACTCTGTCCTTGACGGTATGATTCGGCTGCTTGTTTCTTCCTCATCAGAGCTTGACTGCGGACAGTCTGAACTACATTGGTACTCGCAAAGAAAAAATCCACATCAAGAAGATTTAGAATTTCAACAAGCAATGTCGCCCAGTCCTTTATATCGTAATCACCCCAAAGGAGCTGATCGTAAACATGCTGATACTCTTCTGATTTAATGCGCTCTTTGTCGTTAAGCAAAGCCAAGGCAATTACCTTTGCTACCGAAGGAAGATTTGTGGCAAACTCCTTGATAACATCACCCATTGACATATTCTCGCCTTTGACTATCTTACACGCTTCCTCAGCAATAAGCCATTGTGTGCCTGGTTTCAATGCGTGTATCTGCCATTCTGTGCCTTGTAGCTTAACAATCGTAGGTGAGTCGTTCATTATCCTAGCCAACTTCTCCATAGCCTCGTCAGAGAGAGGAGAATTAGGCTCTACAATCTTTTTATCTGCATCCTTCTTTGTGTTTACCTTAGAAGGTGTTTTCTTTGCTCTGTGTACTGCCATAGTATTTTATTGTTTTATTATCCGAACACTTCCGTTATATTTTTGCGCCAACTCTTGTAGCTTTTGGAATGACATTGATATAACTCGATACCTCCTACTGATACCGCCACCGCCAGCTTCCAAAACCTTACCGTAAGGCATAGCTGCTGCAACTGCTAAATCAATCACACCTGTAGGCTTGTAATCATTCCTAAGATAATCTGTAATCTCGTCACGACCTTTCAATATCTCACCATACCATTTCTTAGTTTTAGTAGCCTGCGGAGAAGATGAAAGAAATCCCATTTTGAATAGCTTTCCTTGAACATAAACACCGTACCCATAAGAATCATACAAGTTCTTAGTCCTATGCGTATAGTCAATTTCCTGTATACACTCTTTTAGAACATCTTTAGCATCTTTAGCAAGCTTGTTAGCAATAATACCTAAAGCTTTTTTGTAAAAGGATTGTGCCATAATAATCACTTAAAGAAAAAGGAGCAAACGGCATTAAAGCCGCCGCTCCTTGTTAGTATAGTAGAGAAATATTGAGGAAACGAAATTATACATCACCTGTTGTTGCCGTTGGCAAAGTGTACTTGTGATTTACGTAGAACGGTGTACGGATAGTCTTTGCACCAACGGTAAGGGCAATATCCTTTGCAGTACCAGCCAATGCGATACGAGCCAAGTTAGAGTTAAGAGACTCAATAGTTAGCTTTGAATTGAGCTGAACCTTTGGAAGAACATAAGCCTTCATGGTTGTTCCGTCAGGCTGAACCTGTACAACGTCAATCTTAGCATACATTGCCTTGTAGACAGAAGGAGCAAGTGTGCGATTACCTGTAGTATCTTCTGTAAATCCGCAAAGAGCCTTCAGAAGCTCTGCCTGGGTATCGCCAATCTCTGCTGCCAACTGCCACTTACCGAGCTTGACAATAGAGATGATAGGTGAATCCGAAGTTTCACACTCGATGTCGGTAGTCTCATTATCATCCTGTGAGATAGATGTAGAATCCTCTACAACATCTTCGAGAATGTAAGAGTCACCCTTTGGAGCGGACTCGTCAGTCTCTGTACCTGTGAACAATGTAGCAACGATGTAGTCTGGCTTAATAAACTTAAATGCACCAGTACCAGTATTTATTACTTTACTCATAGTTGTATTAAATTTAAGTTGTTTCTAAAATATTATTTTGTAAAGATTGACACACTAACTATGTTGAAATGAAATTGTCTGTTGGTATCATACCCACAATCACGATAAAGCTCTCTAATTGAGTAAGATGTATCGTTTGATGTATCTATAGCGTTACTGAGAGCTTCCTCCATTTTGTCAAGCAAGGCTACGTTCTTTCGAGGAGGACTACCCTTTGGTCTTGCGTAAAGATAGATGTTAGCATAACCGATGGAATAAGCGTTGCGATCCTTTTGCTGTCCTATATCAACAAGAACGAAATCAGACCAATCTTTACTTGTTGTAGGAGGCAAATCGCCAACGAAAATATTCTTTGAGACTTTACCCTTAGTGAGAAGTCTTGAAAAGAAATCTTCCATTCTTGATAGTCTACGTTGTGTTCTTTGTATCATAGTATTATGCTAATTAAACATCAGTTCCTTTTATGTAAGCGGTACATCCGTGCATCTGTGTAGGATAGACACCTGTCACCATTCCTTCAACCGCTAAGTTGTACATGGTCGCTCTGAAACGAATACCAGGCTTTAGCTTGTCGTTTATATATTCCTCAATGCTTCCATCTTCTTTTTCTCTTGTAGGAGTTGGAAAGAATATGGTATAACCCGAAGTTATTACACCCGAAGAAAACAACTTGTTTGTTTCCTGAATATCACAAATTGTTTCAAGAACAATTTCTTCTTGTGAGCCATTATCATCCAGCAAGCCTCCATCTTCAGGGAGGTCGTCTATTGGTATGTAAAATATACCACGGTAAGGGTATTCTTGTAATGCGTTTCGGTCTATATACATGGCTATCACTCGTATTCGTTAATCCATTTCACTTCACCATCCAATGCGTTAAGGTCTTCAAGTTTATCTTCTTCGCCATACTTTTTGTATAGTCTACGAAGCTCAGCTTTAAGTCTTTCCAACATTGCAGCGGTTATGGTCTGAGCACCAACGCTTAACTGGTAAGAACCATGCTGAACCGAAGTAGATGCTGTTTGGTACACTCCATAGACAATAGTCTCTAAAAGCGCAATCTTGCATCTATCTTTATCTTCGTCAGTAAGGTCTACGTAAGAGGTAATCTCGCTAACTCCGCAATCTAAAGCAATCCTATTCAGAACTGATTTGTCGAATACGAAATTTGTCATACCACTTAGGTAGTCTAATATGTCAAACGTTGGTGTCGCCATAAGAGGATAAGGATTGAATTATTAGTGTGTCAATATATTGTAACAGGTTATTACCTGTTGTTTTACTCCGCAGTTGCTGTATCAACAATTACGTGGTTTGTAAATGAGAGCAAGGCAGGAGTTGCAGACATCATTGTGTCGGTATGCCACTCTTTGAAGCGTCCGTTGTCGGTAGTAATATTCATAACCTTAACCAAACCCTGCAACATTGTAGCAAATACACTATCAATGCTTGAAGCACCATACTTCTTCTGCATTGCCTCGTCAAGAGAGTCGGTGTACTGGAACTCAACAGCATCACCAGCAGGACGAAGAACAACGATGTTATCCTTCCAACCCTGTACGGTTGTGTCGGTGGTAGCGGTCTTGTTACGCTCCTTCTCTACAACAATCTCGATAGGCGAAATACCCTGAATATCTGCGATAGACTTCAAGAACTGCTCGTTTGTGATAGGCATACCCTGTACGTAAGCGATATAGTTAGCAGTACACCACTTCTCGTAGAGAGCGATTACCTCAGCATTCTGCAAGAAGGTATCGTGATACATCTTCTTTGTCATCTTCCAAACAAGAGCACCGTTGTAGCCGCCACGCTCCTCACGATACTTGTCTTCAATCTTACGCATCTGAGTAAGAATCTTGCAGTCTGGCGAGTTCCAAGCCTTTTCGCCTGCCTTGTAGAAGTTAACCGAAGGAATCTTTGCGTCATGAAGAGGGATGTAGATACCAGCACCCATGCCACGATAATCAATCTTACCTGTAGTCTGCAACTGAGCGGTCATAAGGTTAAGAGTTGCCTTTGCCTGGTTTAGACCACGCAAGAGTGAATCAGCAGTCCAACGAGCGATAATCTTAGCATCGTTACCAAACTGCTCATACTGCCTTTCTTTGTAAGCACGCTGTACTGCGGTTTCAGTCCAGCCACGACCGATAAAGTCAGGGATTGAAGCTGTATAGAAGTCCATACCTTCAGCATCCATCTGCAACGAATCGCCAAGAGGAGCACGCAAGTCCATAAGAGGAGCAGCCTCAAGTTTGTAAGACTCCATCTGGAACACGGCAGCTCCATCTGGACCTGTAGGAATAGGCATGCCTGCAATACGACCCTGTGTCAAAGCCCAACCGTAGTCCATGTTGAGAACTGCGGAACTATCAATATACGACTGCAACAACTTTGCACCGTCATTCTTTGAACGGAAGAAAGAAGCATAGTCGGAGTTGTTAAAATCAAATCTTTGCATATCCTAAATACTTTAATTTGCAATAAAAAATGTTATCCTGAAAACTTAGTTGTTTACACGAACCAGAACCATCCCTTTACACGGCTCTTGTTAAGAGCGAGAACAGCAGGAGGAAGTACACCGATAGCGTTGAGGTCGATAACTGTGTCTTCCTGTGCCAAAGCAGGAGTAAAGAGATAACGAGCACCCTCGAAATCGTCGTCACCTGTTGTTGGGTCATACAAGAAGTCCATATCCTTATCTGCATACGCATTAGGATTTGTTACCATAGGAAGAACCGCAGTACCAGCCTTCTCAGCTTCTACGAGAACATCCTTTACCTTCAAAGCTACACCGAGAGTTGCAGAAAGAGTAAGCTTCCAAACATCCTTACCACTATCAGTAGTCTTTTCTACCGCAGTAACTGTAACACCTGTAGCCTTAGTTGCGAAATCCTTCTGACCGATCATAATGTTGTCGCCAGCAAAAGGAATATGATGATAGCCATCACGAACAATCAAGACCTCTGTGTCGGAACTTGTTGCAGTCTTAGCAACCTCGTAGTACTTTAGAACCTTAACCTCAGCTCCTGCCTGCGCACTTGTATTAGGAGTATACTCCACAAAGTCGCCTGCGTAAATCTTAGCATGACCCTTAAAAGGATTCTTCATTACGCCACCAAAGGTAGGATAGCAGAGAGCGTTCTTACTGCCCTTAATAAGCTTGACGAACACGTTTCTGTGTCCACCAATAGAACCATGCGCCTGAATGAGTGTGCGACCGAGCATTACCGCACCACCAGCTTCATGTCTTGAATAATAGTTATCCAACATAATCTTTTACCTTAAAAATTAACATTCAACATTCAATTACTTTGAAACGAAGCCAAGCTCTTTGTTAACAGCATCCCAACGCTTTGCATCAATCTTTTTGTCACCCTGACTAGTGATTGGGTTGTCTGGTGTTCCTGTAGTACTTACGTGAGATAGGTTGTAGAAGTCAAGAGCATCTTCTGTTTCTTTTTCAACATCTGTTTCGCCAGAGATTGAAATCTTAGCAATGTACTTTTCAGTCCATTTCTCATCCTTGATACCTTTCTCTTTGAAAGCAGAAAGAAGTTCGTTACGCTTTTGAGACACAATCTTTGCAGTCTCTGCCTCCTTGTTGGCTTTTTCCAAAACCTCCAAGCGGTCGAGGAGTTTGTTTATACGGTCGTCACCGCCATCTCCTTCTTTGCCGTTAGCTGGTTCACCTTTTGTTGTAGGCTTTGTTTCAGGATGCTCTTCTTTCCATTTCTTAATGAAGTCAGCATTATCCTTTTCATAGTTGCCGTTAAGTGAAACATACTGAGGGAGAATTTTCTCCACAAGACCTTCTAACTCTGTCTCTTCGTTAACCAAAAGTTCGTAGTGGGAATCACACAAGCTCTTGATTGTTTTCTCACTTATGGAAAGGCGTTTTCCATTTGCAGTGAGTTTTGCTTTTAGGGAATCTAAAAGTTGTTCTTTTGTAAACTTCATGTCTTTTGAAAATGATTAAATTAACGCTGCAAATATAGATACTTATAATATTGTAGCAAAGGTTTTTAGAAAACATATTGGAATGCACTCCAATAAAGGTCGTTAAGTATTATTTGTATAAAATAATAATGTGCTATGTTTGCAGTATGGTAAAAGAGAAAGACATAAAGATAGAGCCACAAGAAGGATTCCAAATGTCCTTCGCAAGTAGCAATGTCGATGTGGTTTTCGGTGGCGGAAATCTTGGGGGTGGCAAGGAGATGCCCTTAAACGCTAAGATTTTGACACCTTACGGATGGCAGACTATGGGCGATATGAAAGTAGGCTCGAGGGTGATGACTCCTTTTGATGGAGTTGCCACCGTAACCGCTGTGTTTCCACAAGGTGTAAAGGATGTATACGAGCTTGAAACTATAGACGGAAGAAAATGCGAATGCGGTATAAAGCATTTATGGACTGTACGAACACCTAAGCAAATACATAAGTATCGCGCGCATAATAAAGAATGGGGGTGGACTATGACCTTACAAACAAAAGATTTGATTGAAGGTCTTGCAAAAGGTAAAAAGTATTTCATACCAAACAACAAAGCTGTAGAGTTCGGAGAGAAAAAACTACCTATTCCACCATACGTATTAGGTGTTATGCTCGGTGACGGATGTCTTACAAAGTCTTGTAGAAGTAATTCACATTGTTTTACTATATCAAATCCAGAAAAAGATATAATAGAAAAGGTTGCTCGACTATCCGATACAGTTCGTGTAAGAGAAGAACTCTCAAACTATAACAAAGATTTCTTTTCACCACATAATGATGATTATTGGAATTATATAGATAAGGTAGGACTGTCAACTTACTCGTACAATAAATTTATACCCGAAGACTATCTCTTTGCAAGTATAAAGCAACGTAAAGAATTATTGGCAGGCTTGTTTGATACTGATGGTAATGTAGAACCGTATGATAACAGCTTTAGCTTTAGTACAACAAGCAAAAGACTTAAAGATACATTTATCGAATTGTGTCATAGTCTTGGCTATATGTGTTCTTGTCGAGAAGATAGAAGAGAAGAGAAATATACTACAGGTGTAGCTTACGACATTGTTATACGTACTGACGATATTATTTTCACTAGCGAAAAACACAAGTCAAGATACGACAAAGAACGAAACAACAGAAGGAGCTACGCACGAAGTAACGACCATTCACGGATTGTGTCTATCAAAAAGGTCAGAAGAGCAGAATGCCAATGTATCTTGGTTGACGATGACAAGCATTTGTATATTACAGATGATTATATCACAACCCACAATTCCTATGCTCTTGTTTTGGCTATGGCAGAGCCATTGCTTACCGACCCAGACTTTCGTGCCATGATTTCTCGTAGGTCGCTGGGTAACATTAAAGCAGGAGGTGGTTTTGTTGAGAAGTTCAAACAGATATTCGGAGCGGACTACGTAAAGGTGCGTGAAAGTGACTCGCCAAGAGTTTCGTTTCCTAACGGTACGTTTGTAGACCTAACATATTTGGATGATACCAATATGGATAAGCTGAAAGAGCGTGCTAAAGGTTGGGAGTATGACATGATTGCCATTGACGAGTTAACCGAAATGCCCTGGGAGGTGTTCTCTTATGTAATGACTCGAAACAGAGGACAGAGCAAGACTTTCACAGGTAAGTTCTTCGCAACACTTAACCCAAAAAGAAGCCATTGGACTCGTACATTCCTTGATTGGTACATCGGCACAGACGGTTTTATTATTCCTGAGCGTGATGGCGCAGTAAGATATTTTTATTGTGCAGGACCAACTGTAAAAGATGTGGTTTGGGGGAACTCGCCAAGGGAGGTGTACGACAAATGCAAGATAGACATAGACCGCAAGCTGAAAAGTATTGGAGGCAACTATGATTACAAAGTAATGATTAAAAGCTTTGTGTTCTATCAAGGTAAGTTGGGTGACAATAAGAAGATGTTGGAAAACAACGCAGGCTACCTTGGTTCTGTTGCAGCTTCAGGTGGAAAGATGGCGCAAGCTCTTATGGAAGGCAACTTTAATGTTGACTCCGAAGAAGAAACAGATCTACCAATACCGAGTCAGAGCGCACGTGATGTATTCACATCAGACCCACAAGTAAATGGTGACAAATGGGTAACAATCGACTTAGCAGATTACGGTACAGACAACATGATAATGCTTGGCTGGAACGGCTTTCATGTAACACATATTGAGATTGCTATGCACACCACGCCAAGGATAAACGCTCAGAAAGCAAAAGTGTTCGCCTCGAAAGTAGGAGTTGCTGACAGTCATATCATTTACGATGCTACCTCTGGTCGATACTTTAACGACTATATTCCCGAAGCAATACCTTATATATCAGCTTCAAGACCTTTGGGTATGTACGCACTCTCTGCCATGTCGTTAAAAGACCTATGCTATCTAAGGCTCTGCTACATGATTAAACGAGGTCAGTTAAGCTTTGACGATAGTGTCGCTAATACGATATATACGCACCAAAACTTAAAGTATGACGTGACAGTACAGAACGAATTTATGGAGGAATGTGCTGTAGTTCGTTTTGATAAGTTGCCAAGTGGAAAGCGAAAGTTGCAGAGTAAGAAAGAAATGAACAGAAACCTTGGAAAAGGTCGTTCAATGGACTTGTTAGACCCTTGCGCTATGCGAATGTACCCTTGCATGGAAATGGAGTATGGAACAGAGGTACAACGAGGTTTTGAAGCGAACTACGAAGAGGCAGAGGAAATGAAAAACCCAAATGCGCAGAGTATTTACGATGATACCTTGTGGTACTAAATATAAAGCTGTATGATAAAGAAGGAAGATATAAAGATTGTATTAGATACTGTTAGAACAGATTGGCAGTCGGTATCAGAAAAAGATATTGCCTTTGCTATTCTGTGCGATGTTTTAGAGGATAAAACTCTTGCGTATCGTCTTGCGTATCGTAAGAGTGAAAAGGAGGCGGAAAGCTTTTATAACACACCTCGTTTTAAAAAGCTTTTAAATGTATTAGAGCCTTTTGGTGTAGGAATTGTTGACACAAACGCTATCACTAAAGAAGAAAACAAGGGCGAACTTTTAAAGATGCTCGACAGGATAGATAACCTGCTGAATACAGGAGACCTCGAACCAAAAGACGCAATAAAGATGCAGACCGACATCCGTGTAAAGCTGAATGATAAGTTTGAGATGGAGGAGTCGCAAAAACAGAAGCGTATCATCGTTGTACCAAGCAAGCATGACATAGTTTGTCCTATGACACATAGGGAGTGTAATTACTGGCCTACTAAAAAAGCATGCTGCACACATTTTGGGCTGATAGATCCAACGGAGACCAAAGTAGAAACACATAATACAGATAGCGATGAGTAGAAAAAGACAGGATATAATAGACGATTTTTTGAGAAATCCACAAAAGATGCTTCTCAAAAAGCCTTTTCTGCGTGGTGTAGCCAGCGTAGAAATCAATGATAGTAGCGATGGCGAAGAGATACGAACATCATGCCGAAGAAAAGTTAGTCTACCAAATATACGTAAGAAGATTGTTAGCCAAGAGCGATTTGCAAGAGAGCTTGACCCTAACAGTCACGATGTAATCTTTGACAACAACCTACCATCAATCTGCGTAAAGCTTGATGATGGCGGTTATCAAGAGATTAAGTTTAAGAGATTTGGTATTGCTCTCCAGCTTCGCATCAAGGAGAAGGTAACATTGTCGCTATGTGGTAACAAGCGAGTACATATACTTCACGATACAAACCCAAGCGAACAGCAGAAAAAGAACTATGCAGATTTTAAGTGGTATTGGGAGAATACAAACCAAGACGGAATAGAAACAGAAGCCGTAGCCACACAATGCAGTTATGGAGATGTTGGCTTGTTAATCTATATGAACGAGAAGAACGAGGTTAGAAGTCGTATTTTCTCTTATGCGGACGGTTATCAGATAATCACACATAGAGATGATAATGGTGAACCATTGTTAGATTGTGTGTATTATCAAACAGAAGATGGTGTTAAGCACATAGATGCCTACGATGATGTTAATCACTATCATCTTACTGACACCTATATTGAAGATGTAGAAACAGGCGAGGTTAAAGCAGGGTGGAAAATAACCCTTAATGAACCTCACGGCTTTACAGAAAGTCCTCTTATCACCAAACGAGGTAGTGTGCCATGGAATAATGTGCAAGACCTTATAGAACTCTTTGAGATTGTGTTTAATCTGTTTGCGGTAATTCAGAAAAGGCACGGATGGGGTATTCTGTATATCAAAGGTAAGTTTAATGAAACAGCCAAGAAACTTGCAGGCTCCATTATTCTTAACGACACAAGCATAGACGGAAAAGGCTCTGCTGAGTTCAAGGCACCACCTTCTCCACAGAACATGATAGAGTTCTTGCAGTCGATACTCGACCAAATTCAGATAGGTTGCGGTTGCACCTTTATCCTCCCTAAAGATGTTAAGTCGAGCGGAGATATAAGCGGACTTGCAATCCAAATGACACGTTCTTTGGATATTGAGCATGCAGCAAATGCGGTGATAGAATGGCAGAATTTTGTCAGCAAGCATTCGAGACTGTTTAAGCAAGGTTTAGCAAAGCAACTTGTGGCAAATGGTAAAAATCCAAGAGCTATAACCGAGTTTGTAGATATGAATATAAGCACCTCTTTCAAGCCTTGGCAACCATTTGATGAATCAACATGGAATCAGATGCTATGCACATTGAAAGGTTCTGGCATTATATCCACAAAGACTGCTGTTGAGAAGAATACCGTGTCTGCTCCTGATGAGGAGGTTCGTATACAGAACGAGCAAACAGAATTAGAGTTAAAGAACCAAGTACAGGACGTTAATAACAACGAGTAAACGATGTTTAGCAACCTATTATATCTTAAAGTCGATAAACTTGACGAAAGCGGAAAGGTGGTCAAAACACTACCCTTCCCTTCCGCATCCGACCAGATAATCCTGGGTACTTATACATACGAAGCAAAACGTATGGGTGGTACGCCAACGATTACCGACAGCTTTTACTTTCCTCGTTGTTTGAATGACGAGTGGAAGCGTGATGGATATAGCGAAGTATATGCAGAATACGAAAACGAGAAGTTCTGTGTCACATCAGTACCATCTTCCACAAAAGACAACTCCACTCTACTTTTTAAGCACGAGATAACCCTTGTCTCTCGCAGAGAAATACTTGATAATACCCTATTCTTTGACGCAGTAGCTAAGGATAGCGACATGTTTAGTGTTGACAAGTATCGCTCAAATCAGACTACATTTAACTTTAGCGGTACAATCTATGAGTTTGTAGACCGAATAAATAGCAGTTTAGCATACGTAGGTGCTTATAACCCTAAAGCTAAGGAAGAAAAAGATAAAGGTTATCATGTAGAGATAACTGAAGGTTACGGAACGGACGATATTCAAGAGCTGTCTTTTATCGACCAATATATAACAGATGTATTGCAAGAAATATACAATACGTTTGGTTTGACATATTATTGGAAAGGTAATATCTGTTATGTAGGTAAATACGAGAACGACCTAACGGATGAAAACAATGTTATCAAATATGGAGTCAACGATGCACTTATCTCTGTAAACGAAGGGAATACCAATAACAAGATTATTGATATGATTACAGGATATGGCTCGTCTGACAACATTCCTTTCTATTATCCTAACGATGATGAATTTGGTAAGGCTATATATACAACTTCAGGAATAAACGAGAGTCAAGTAGCAATAACATTATCAAAGCTTCAAAAGAATGTTGGTGGTGATTATGCTAAGACTTATCAATTCTGTAAGAGAATAGGTGACACAACAGGTATTATACCTATCACTCAGCTTAACACACCATTTAGTGGTGCGAGCGGAAGCCTTGTTGTAAAGAGCGGAGAAAGTTTTGTTCGCATCAAGACCTTTGTAATAAATGCAAAGGCAGGAACAAAGATACACGAAGCCGAGATAAAAGCTTCGCATACAACTATAGACAGCGTTACTATCAAATCTGAAACCTTTGAATCTTATATAGAAGTCCTAAAAAAGACGGATAATAAATACGAGGGTAGCAGAACCGACTGGAACGAAAAATACAACGGTGTCTACGAATGTATTGAAGCAGGCTTATACCATGTAACACTTAGGGAGACTATAACAGTAGTATCGAGAACAGGTAAAAGTATATCTGTAGATGATGCTATCAACTATAGCTATCAAGGTAGCCTAAAGGTCGATTATCAGAATCAGAGCGAATACTATTGGAAGTACGATAAAGGAATTGTAGAATACAAAGACGGAGGTATAGAGGTTGTTGCACCAAGTACTACTCCTTTTGCAAAATCTGTAGTAACTTTTGAGACAAAGAACAATCCTTCTGTTACTGTCTATACATATTATGAATTTAGCGAAGCAATAGATACAACAACAGAAGCTGAAGCTGCAAAAGTATATATTAGTGGGCGTGAATGGATTATGCCTACAGATAAGCTTATGCCAAGTGTGTATCGCAACACAGGTGGCGCACAACGCTTTTATTTCGCAACAGACAACATCTCTGAGGAGTATCGTGATATTTACTTAAACCCAAATACAAACAGACAATACGAGTTTAAAAACAAGTATAAAGACGGCAACCCACATCAAGGAAGCACCTCTTTTGATGATATTAAGCCAACTATTAGAGATATACGTAACGATGTAATACAAGCGAATGGTTTAGGTCAGTTGTTTGGTGAAATTGCAGACGTTGCATTTGATAGTGCTGATAGCGATGTAAAGGACAGAGACGGAAACTTTGTGCACCAATATTTTTATATAAAGCTGCATAAGTTTAGTGGCGAGTTTGGTTTCAATCTCTTTAGTAGTGCTCTTGAAGAAGCTAAGATAGAGATGATAGATTGCCAAGGTTGCCCTGCATGTTCTTTCCCAATAAGGGTTGTTTGGGATGCTGCAAAGAATAAATGTTATAATTGTGTTAGCGTAGACAAAAACGGCAACTTAAAATCGTTAAGAAGCGAGGCTAACGATTACATTCTAAGCGATACAGAAGCGAAGTTAGACACACTAAACCAAAACACTTTATATACCGAGGTTTGGATTGCCGTACAAAAAGACGCTTCTACACTTGGCTTGGTTATGCCTAATGTAAACGGCAATTTCAAGCCAAAAAGCGGAGATAAATTTGTAATAACAGGTATTAATCCTCCGAAGGTATTAACTCTCGCAGCCGAAAAAAGACTCGACAAAGCTCTGATAAAATATATGAGCGAAAACAACAAGGATAAATTTGATTATTCTGTTAAGTTTTCACGAATATACTTAGCTGAGCACCCTAACTTTGCTCAAAAGCTAAATGAAAATGCAAAGGTTTGTCTTGAATACAACGGAGAACGTCACGAACTATTTGTAAACAACTACTCTGTAAAGCGAGATGGCAAGATACTTGCAGAAGTAAGCGTAGAACTTACCGAAAGTGTTGAACCTACACAGAGCGATATTAAACAGATAGTAGACAGCGTAAAAAATAGTATCTCTTTAGGATCATCAGTAGGCTCAAACAGATTTAACGCTTCCACAACCGACAAATTATACCTTTCCAAGCTCAAGGACGACACAGCGCAAGGTTTTATAACATTCTTGAAAGGACTAAAGTCGCAGGATGTTATCAAGGCGATAAACGGAATGAGCTTAGGTTATGGCGAGAACTATGTGAGAGGCAATGGCGATGCTAAGCTGACAGATGTTGTCGTTGACAGAATACATGACAAGAATAGTACTCCTTCTGACAGAGTTATCATCGGAGCGCAAGGCTTTGACTTCTACATGGGCGATGATGGTAAGAGCCACCTATACGTAGACTATCTGACCGCAAGAACGAGGATGTTTGCATCGAGCGTAGAGATACGCAAGGTGAGCTATTCGGGCGGTACAACTATCTTCAGCAATGCTGGCTCGCAGATAGCTAAGGTTAGCTATATCTATGACGCAGCGAAAGAGAAGGTAATCGCATATAAGTGCTATGCGGTTGCCGATGATGGTACTACCAAGACGATGAACTGGTGGCACGTTGGCATGATGGCTCTCTGTCAGACCTTTAATGTGAAGGCTGGAGAGGGTAAAAATCTTGAAAACAGATACTACTGGCGTATGGTTGTAGGCGTGGGACAAGAGAAGTTGGATGGTAAGCTCTACGATTATGTTATTCTTAGTAACATAAAGGAGTTCCAAGGTAACTTGCTCACTATTCCCACCTATTCTGACAAGACTCTTGCCAACGAGCAAAAGAAGAAGCTCGTTTGGGGCAACGTAATGGTCGCGGTTACTATGGACGAGGGCATGCAGACTCTCGCTTCATTGTTTGCAGAGCAAGAAGGCACGGATGTAGACGACAACGGCACTAAGATAGCAGACAGAATATTCTATGGCTATGATGGCGAAAAGCCTGATGCTCCTGCGCCTTACGATGTTATCGTACAGGTAGGCGATCAGATACAGTGGAAAAAGTACGGCAACATAATCAAGCTGTCTACCTTTACAGAGGATAGCGCAACTTATAACGCTCCTGCTATTACAATGTACCACAAGCTCGGTGCACCACATTACACAGGTAGCTTGGATACAAATGACAATAAGATTGTGAACCCTTACCAGTGGAAGATAATTACAACGATTATTTCCCCAGAAAAGGTGATGCACAACACCGACAACTTCCAACTATTTCAAGGCACGCCTGACAATATCATCGACCCTATCACGATAATGTACGACATTGTGCCTTCCGTGACTTACTACACTCGCCATCCTTCAACACAGACAACAACTCCTGCCGACATTACCTTTAAGGTTCGCAAGCGCACAGGCAACAAGATTGAAACTTTGGACGATGCGCAGATATATGCCGAATATACCTTATTGGACGGAAGCAGCTCTACTAAGCTGCTGCCCAACAAAGCTCTTTCTGATATTGGCAACCTCTATCAGATAACCTCTGTTAAGCTGAAATCTACCATCAAGGAGGCAGACCACGAAGACATCGTGGTAAAACTCGACATGCCTGTGCTTACAGATGGAGTCAAGGGTGACCAAGGCGCAGCAGGTAAAGACGGAGTAAACGGAACGAATGGTCGAGACGGAGTAGACGGTAAGGACGGAATAAACGGAACGAATGGTAAGGATGGAGTAGATGGTAAAGACGGCAAGACTCCTACCGTCGTGTCTACAACATACCAGTATGCTATAACTGCAACTTCAGCTAAACCTGCCGATAGCGAGTGGAAGTCTGTCATGCCCGACCCTTCTAAATATGAGGGTAAATTCCTTTGGACTAAGACAACAACTACGTGGAGTACTGGCGACAAGACAGATACTTTTAGTTGTACTTATATCGGTACAGATGGAGATGATGGAACGAGCGTAACTATCAAGGGAACGCTTGGCAGTATTTCTGAGCTACCAACAACTGGTACAGCAGGCGATAGTTATATCATCGGTGGCTTCTTGTGGGTGTACGCAGGCACAGATACTGAGGATGCTAACAATCATAATGGTTATACCAACGTAGGCAAGATTAAGGGCGAAGACGGAAAATCTGCTACACAATACTACATTCATACTGCATGGATGAAGGACGCTAACGGAACAGGTTTTACGGTTGCAAACCCAAATGGCGATGCTTATCCTTATGTTGGTACGCTTGTTGATGCTAACGAGAAAGACTCCACCAATTGGCGTGATTACAAGTGGACTTATGTCAAGGGTGATACTGGCTCCAAAGGCGACAAGGGTGATAGAGGTATAGACGGCACGGATGCGCTCGAAGTTACTATCAAGAATGCTCCTTTAGTCTTCGACACAAACGATAATGGTGTTGTCAGTTCTTCGGCAGAACAGACAGCAGAGATATGGATAGCAAGAGATGGGAAGAATGTTATTGCCGACATTAATCAACCAAGCATAGCAGGCAGCTTGAACTTTACTGTTGGAAGCACTAACGCTGTTATCCGTAAGACTTCGGAATGCTTACAGATTGTCTTAAAGGGCATTGGTATAGCTAAAGAGTCAGTAAATGGTAACTACGTTAGCAAGACGAGCGGATATGTGGTTGTGTCGTTCAACGATGGCGCAAACATGTTTCAGCGCCAGATACTCTTTAACGTCAACGTTTCGAGATTCAATAGCTCTGTTATTCAGACAGCAAAACTATACGAGCAGAAATATACCGAAGTAAGCAACAAGTATGACGCTCTGCCAGAAGAAGTTAGAGACAAAGAAAGCTTTACAGAATATAACAGTTCTATCATACAGACAGCAAGAAATATCTCTCTTAGCCTTACTGAGCAAGCGGTAAGCAGACGAAACTTGCTTGTGAACTCTGACTTCGCAAGGAATGGAGGTTTTGCTTTGTCCACACCTGCCAAAGCTACAGTAGAGAGGCTTAGCGGATATGAGGGAAGTAATTGCATTCATACATTTACTTCATCTACCTCATTCCCTGCGTTGCGATGGGAAGGCTATACTGCAAAAACTAATAATATTCCTATTGTAGGAGGTAAGAAATACACCATTTCGTGTTGGGTGAAGGTTTCTAATACGAATGCTCCTCTATACGTCAAAGTGTTCGGACAGAAGGCAATAACAGGTAATGTTGAAACTACTACAGCGGCAACAGGTACAATTCTTGACAAAGTTGTGCCTCTGAACTCAGCAAACACATGGCAACTTGTATCGTTTACCTTCGTGGCTTCGGGAGGCTACTCATATTGCTCTGTGCGACTATTCTTCCGACCGCCTTCGACTACTCTCATTGACGGCTATATCTGTCGACCTATGCTTGAACAGTCGGACTCTTACAACGGATGGACTCTTTCGGAGGAGGATTACAACTATCAAGGTGGTAACATGCTTGACAACACTCGTTACCTTAATACGGGTGGTAATCTTACACAGGTGGGCAAGGTTACAGCTAACGCAATAGACGGATGTAGTATGAGTGAAGTGTATGTTATGCAGGGTGCGTCTGGAACATTGGTGAGGTTTGATAACGTTAATGTAAAATCAGGCGATGACTACACCTTATCATTCCTCGTCAGAAGCTATAACGATTCGAGCAAAACTAACGTGGTATGTACTCTAAACCTCGTCACTAATGCAAAGTTTGCAGAGTGTAGTAGTGGCAGCGTGTCAACCTGGACTTCGGCTAACGGTAATAGTACGACATCTGGATATATCGAACTTGGCAACATCCCTACCGAATGGACGAAAGTATGGTATCACTTTAGCGCAAAAACTACTGTCACTAATCAGGCTATCGCTATACAGATATATGGTCGCAACGGAGCAGGAAGGTTACAAGTGTGTCAGCCGAAACTCGAAGCTGGATTAATGAACACCCCTTGGACTGAGGCGACAGAAGATGTAGCCAACAAGGATGCATTGAAGCGCACAGGTATCGACATAGAAAAGGGCAAGATTACTCTCGATGCAGATAATACCATCATTACAGGCGACTTGCATCTAAAGGGAATCCTCGTGGAGAATACTGCCGAGCCAGTTAAAGCCGACTTCTTCCCTATCGTGTGTGATTTGAAACAGAATAAGTCTATAGCTGTAGGAACGTACACGGGTAATGAGAGTTATTCTACAGGCTCGGCAATGCAGTTCGTACTCCTACCAATGGTCTATGACGTTCCTTGCATAAATGAAGATGGCAACGAGACAACCGTTGCAGGACTAAAGGAGTCGGGCGTGAAGCTCACCATATTCTCTAAGTATAACCCTGTAGTATCGAAATGGGCAACAGCAAGCAGAATGAGATACCGAGATTCGGAAGCAAATTCTGGTTGGGGAAATCTTAAGCCATATCAGATTTTGCATGATGCTATAACCGTTATCTACGCAGACCCTCGTGTCGCATTCAAGAGAAACTATGAAAGTGATGCTAATTCCAAGGTGCTTCCCGAAGGTCCATACAATCCATCTTACAACGATGGTAGATATAAACATGGTTGCTTTGTCTGTAACGGTCGCAGAGGTCGCATTCTCCTGCTTATGCCAGGTCAAGCCCTTCACCTCACTTCCTCGGTCGAGAAATGGGATAATGAAGATGTACTGATGTGGTATGTTGACAATGCGAACGAATTTGAGCCAACGAGTAAGAACGTTCAATTTGGAGATTCGGTACATACTTATAATTGGGAGCATGCTGCATATAGCGATACGCATGACAATTCCTTTCCTGGCGACACTGACAATGCTTTGGATAGTTATCGCTACGAAGATGTACTCTTTGCGCCTCCTCAGCTCGCTAACGATTATCCTGCTGATGATAATTATGGGTTAAATGTGGTAAAATCAGTAGTTCCTTTAGTAATTCCTCTATTCTAAGAGGTTAAAATATAGTATTAAATTAAAACAAAAATATTATGGAAGAAGAGAAAATGTTAAATGTCACGCAGCTTGGAGTTGTAGACAAATTACAGAACGAGGATGTGATATTACTCATTCGAGATACTGGCAATGGTAAGCAATGTTTCCAAATCAAAGGCTTCGACTTCCGAGGCGAGTCAGCTTACGAAGCAGCACTAAGCCAAGGCTTCGAGGGAACATACGCAGACTGGCAAGCGGAACTTGGCAAGACAATACAAGTGTCCGCTGCCGTTGATGCTGCTAACAAGGCTACCCTCGCAGCTAACACAGCAGCAAGCAACGCTAATACCGCAGCCGATGCTGCAAACAAGGCTACTTCCAAGGCTACAGATGCCGCAGATAGCGTAAAATCTCTCTTAGACGCTTTCGCAAGTACTAACCCTTATGTTGGTTTTGCACGTGTATCGGGCGATACCGACCCTACTCCTGCAACAGACTTCGTATATGGTGGCAGAGCGTTGGTAAGAGAGATAGGTAGCCATATCAAGCTCGGAACTGTTAAGCGTGTCGGCAACGATGCGGTATTGCAGCACGAATGCGCTAAAGGTCGTATCACTCTCGCCACCAATGGCGATAATGTGGCGGTAGACGGAACAGAGGGCGACTTGCTCGTATATACCGATATTCCTCTCTATCTGCTTAAAGCTAACGAGGCGGTTAATGCTAAGGATATGAGTTGCTTGGGTGTAGGCGTAGTGCCTTGCTATTGGCAAAATCATGCAGCAAAGCGACTTGATTGCTTCGGCATTTCTCCTTTCTACACAACTAACTGCAAGTTGGAGGGTGATGAACGAGAGCAAGCGCATTGTGTTATCACGGACAAAGCTGTTGGCTCTTACACCGCTCCTAACGGATTCTTTAAAGAGGTGTTCAAGGCAAGTGGCGCAGGCTATCCTTCGCAGTATGTTTCGGCTCTAAAGAGCATACATGAAGCACAAAACAAGAATGCAGACCCAAACACCAACTTCCCTTATATTGGATGTTATTACGAGTTCTATGAGCTGATGCTTGCTGTAATGTATGCAGAGTGCGGAACTCTTAATACTACAGACCTCTATTCGATGGGTGTAGGTTGCACAATGCAAGAAGTTGCAGACGATAGTACTTGGAATAATGAGCAAATTGCCGCAAATTCTGGTATTAAGTACTTTGCTGCCGATGGTTCCGTTACCTTTGGTGGCATTATGCAGCAACACCTCAAACAAGGAGCAAGTGGCGAGAAACAGTATTCAATTGATGCTTGTGTTGGTAATAGTCACTATGGATTCACCCAGAACGGAGAAGTTCTCTCGCTCCTCGATGGCATTACCAAGACAGGCTTGCAATCGTTGATAGGTTCGTCTGCTAACATCTTCTATTATGACGAAGCTGGCAATGTGGTATGTTCTTCAGACGGAAGCATTAACCTTACCACGGGTGAAGGTATGGTTGCCAACAAACGTTATTATATTGTACGCAACGTGCCTAATTGCGAAGGTATCACAGAAGGTGTGATGACTGCGGTAGCCAACTGCTATGTTAAAATGAATGTATCTAACAACATCTTTGTTGGTGCTACTGACTTGACAGGTGGCTTTGCCATTTTAAAATTCTCACATTCCGTATATCGTGGTCTGAGCATTCCTATGGATGGTCTGTTTAGACAGCTTAGTGGTGCGCATTATGTGTCAGGCAAGACGGTGGACGGTTTATATGACAATTTCTATTGCGCAGACAAGTGGCAGGATGTTGCACCTCTTACTGACGATACAGGCTATGGTGACATTGGCACAGAGTTCAATATCCTTAAAGGCTTGTCGAAGAAGATTACTGTACCAGGTAATAGCGGTTGGGTAAGTAAGGCTGACTATTCGCTGTCATTATTCTGTTTCAAGGCTTTTGGCGCAGGTACACACACGTACGAAGTTGCTTACACGTGGAACAGCCATTATACAGGGGGAACTATCGATGGAAAGCCTGAGTTCGGCAAGGAGGGAGTGAAGGCTCTTGTTGTCGGGTGCGCTGCGAAATATGATGTTACGTCTGCTCGTACCGTTGGTAGCGACGACGCTGTTAGCAGTGGCGGTGACTATAGCGCTGGGGCTTTTGCTGTCCTTGAGCTAAAATTAAAGCAAGAATAAGGCTGCAATAACAAATAGCTGTCGGCTGTTAGACAACAAGCCAAGAAGCCTGCGACCTCCTATGTAAAAAACACGGAATATAATAAACTTAAAACAAATAAACATTATGAAAGCAACAAGACAATTATTCGATGTACCACAAGAGAAGGTGCAAGTGTGTGAAAGTGGTAGAATCTTGGTAGCAACAGATTCAGAAATAGTAAAGTCGGTAGAATCTGTTCCTACAGGTATGAATGAAGAGGGAGAGATTATCTACTCTGAGCAGGAGAAAACCCAATATGCCTACAATACTTATTGGCTCGAAAATCCTGCAAAGTCGGCAGACGCTCTCTCTGTAGCCAAGCAAGCTGTACTCAATGAGCTTACAGCCTATGATGCTTCGTCTGAGGTCAATTCGTTTATCGTAAATGATAAAACAGCATGGCTCGACAAGACAACTCGTGTAGGACTTATGAACTCTACGACTATCGCTAAGAGACTCGGACGTAAGACAACAACTCTTTGGCTTGACGACACCAAAATTGAACTTGATACCGACAAGGCTATCGAGTTGCTGTCTACTATAGAAATGTATGCTCTTGAATGCTACAATCGTACAGCAGTTCACCGCCAGGCTATCGAGGAACTGACCGACATTGCAGACGTATTGCAATACAACTTTAAGACAGGCTATCCTAAGAAATTGGAGCTATGAGTTGGAGAAAAATCAACAGTCGTGACATCCTCGGAATCTGTTTATGGTTCATGGTCGCCCTCGTGATCGGGTGGGTAGCCTACACCATTATGATTGCGAGAGAGATATATCAGTTTTTTCGTTATCGTCTGGAACGATTTGAGTGGGAGGATGTGGTGAGATACAGCATCGTGATAACCCTTGGTTGGCTCGTAAAGAGTTGGTTCAATTAAACATAAAAAAATTATGAAAGCAAGTATTCAATTAATAGAAAAAATAAAAGAGTTCGAGGGCTTTCACTCTAAAGCCTATCGTTGTCCTGCAGGTGTGTGGACTTGTGGATATGGGCATACTAGGCATGTTACTCCTAAAACGTTCTGTACTAAAGAGCAGGCAGAACAATGGTTATTGGACGACTTGAAGCCGATTGAGATATTCCTCTCGGCTTCAAAGGAGATTACTAAGACCCAAGGACGTTTCGATGCCTGTGTGGACTTTTGCTTCAATTTAGGCGTTCCCTCCTTCCGTAAGTCTACATTATTCAAGCTTATCTTACAGAGAGCTTCTGATGAAGATATAACCAACCAGTTTAAGCGATGGATATATTCTAAAGGTAAGCCATTGGAGGGTCTAAAGAAGCGAAGAGCGTGGGAATGTGATTGTTGGACAGAATAATAGATATACGTATGATAGTAAATAATATGACTACAAGTTCGGGCAAAGCTATAGTTGTAGGAACTATGGGAGGTGAAGCACTACTCGCACTATATGATTTAAGATGGATGCTGATTCTGATAGTCGTGTTGATACTTGCTGATTTTTGGTTTGGTGTTAGCGAGAGTCTGCATAAGCATGAACATTTTAGATTTTCGAGAGCAGGACGCAGAACATGCAATAAGGCTGTGGACTACATTACATATCTCATTCTCGGTTCTGTCCTTGGTCTTGCTATCTTCGAGCCTTTGGGGTGGGCAGACCATGTTGTTACGGCAGCAATAGGACTTGGACTTGGCTGTATATGGGAATTAGATTCTATAATAGGTCATGTCTGCGTCCTGCATGGAATTGATAACAAGTTTTCGGTTAAGCGTTTCATTATTGCATTGCTTAAGAAAAAAGATGCAGATATTGGCGAGGCTGTAGAAGATGCTTGGAAAGATGAAACGAAAAAGTAAAAGCTTATGAAAAAGGTTCTTGGAGTGCTGTTATGTATCTCGGTAGTGCTAAATATTGTACTATATATAGAGCATGGCAAAATTAAGAGCGAAAAGGTATGCGACACGACTAAGGTAACGATTGTTGATTCTGTAAAGAAGTCATTCCCTGTGCCAGTAGATAGCTTTGTTGTTAGATACATCGCTAAGTCGTTACCAATAGCAAGAGATAGTGTTACTAAACAGCTCGAAGGTGATAGTGCTAAGATTCAAATCCCAATTTCTCAGAAGGTCTATGAAGATACGCTATATAGAGCTTATGTAAGTGGGTACGAGCCTAAGCTTGATAGTATTACCATTAAACAGAGAACGACCTATATTACTCACACAACACGTAACAAAGAGTCACGGTTTAGAATTGGGTTACAAGCAGGATATGGTCTGACGCCTAAAGGTATGATGCCTTATTTCGGAGTAGGTCTATCATACAGACTTGCACCATAGATACACAAAGATACAAATTAGTTTTTTAAGGTAGATTTGTTTTTGGATAACATTGCCTTGCTTGTCTGTGATAGATAGGCAAGGTTTTTACTTTCAAATTGCAACAATATGCTATTTTTATGTGCGCACACAGTTACAACTTGTAAGTTTAAATTATTTATTTGTAAATAAATAACAAAACAAACACAATAATTATATCATTTAGTTATATTTGCAACGACAACAATATATTTAAACTTAATGCATATGACAGAAGAAAAGAAAAAGGCACTCCTTTCTGTTTTAGACGGAATGGACGTGAGCGAGGTTATCTCGCTGTTAATAATGAGTGGTAACAGCTATTCAAGAAGATTGTTGAAATTCATCAAGTGGATAACTAAATGGCTACCTATATGTATAATGGTGTGGCATAGTTTTGCTATGTTGGATTTTTCTCAGAATCTGAGAGAAATGTTTATCGTGCATTCCGAACACTGGCCAAGCTACACATTTATATATGTGTTACTGTATGTATTACCACTTGTGCTCATACTGTTCAGTAGATTCTTCTGGCTGTGTTGGGTATACAGGATTCCGTTCTTTTACTACTTCGGTGTAAATGCTATACATCTCACTTATTGGTCGTGGTATACTACAAAAGATATGGTAATGTCATGTATGTCTGTAATAGTAATGACAGGAGTTTTTTACTTATACTGGGTAATAGATTGGTTCTTAACAAGAACAAGGATAGGTAAAAGGTTTTTCTTCTAAAGCAAAAAGGTTATGAAAAGAAAAGTATTCAACTATTACACCTTGGCTCTCATTCTGAAATCTCTGTATGA